>Ga0304730_1000185_pt1 | contig 56377 bp, 46 predicted proteins | sample M_130628_MF_Meta_FD_190474 | JGI IMG/M metagenome (GOLD analysis project Ga0304730, IMG submission 190474) | Freshwater microbial communities from Lake Montjoie, Canada to study carbon cycling - M_130628_MF_MetaG (v2) (version 2) | ecosystem: Environmental > Aquatic > Freshwater > Lake | place... | reverse complement strand
GCATCTTCTGGCGAACCCGATTTATAGTTTTTAGGAGCACCATCATCATCGCCACTTGCTGATACTTCGGCGCCAAAGCCGCCAAGCAAGACCGCTAAGATTGAGCGGTTCATTGCCTTACACATAATGTAAGACAGAATTGCTCCCGATGAACCAACACAAGCACCAGCGATGATGAGTACTGGATTATTTAAGGTAAAGCCAATGCCTGCAGCAGCCCAACCTGAATAACTATTCAACATGGAAACCACTACTGGCATGTCAGCACCACCAATAGGAATGATGAGTGTCACACCCAACACTAAAGCAATACCGCACATGATTAAGAAAGCGCTATGACTATCAAATAAATAGTAAGCAATACCGCCACCCAGCATGGACAGGGCTAAAACTAAATTAAGTAAGTGCTGACCGCTAAAGGTGACGGGCTTACCACTAACTTTGCCGGAAAGTTTGCCAAAGGCAACGATAGAAGCAGTAAAGGTAATTGCACCAATAAATGCGCCAATAAATAATTCAATTTTTTGTGCACCAGTATGTTCTTGACCCACATGCAAGACAGCAGCAATCGCAATTAAGACTGCCGATAAGCCGACAAACGAATGCATGAGTGCTACGAGCTCAGGCATTTTCGTCATTTGTACACGTTTGGCTGCAAGCATACCAATGATGGCCCCACCAATAATTGCCGCGCCAATTAACCAAAAGACTGGCTTGAAGTCAGGCAAGAAAAAGGTAGTAACAACGGCCAAAAGCATGCCGATCATGCCATAGATATTTCCTTGACGTGAGGTCGTTGGCGATGAGAGTCCGCGCAGCGCAAGGATGAATAAAATGGAGGAAATGAGGTAAGAGAGGGCGGTGATATTTGACATGAATAGGCTCTTTATTCGCTCTTAGGGGTTTTTTTCTTAAACATCTCGAGCATGCGGCGTGTAACCATAAAGCCACCAAAGATATTAATTGATGCTAAAAAAACGGCTACCGCACCTATCAGACTGGTAGTCGTGATTTCACTGCCATTGATGACCTCGGTTTGTAAGAGGGCGCCAACAATGATGATTCCAGAAATCGCATTGGTAACCGCCATCAGCGGTGTATGTAGTGCAGGGGTTACATTCCAGACGACGTGATAGCCAACAAAAATGGCTAAAACAAAAACAGTAATGTTTTGCACAGTGAGAAGGCTTTGGAAAGCAGCTAAATCCATGACGAATTCCTTGGAAAATTAATTAGTACGAATAACTTGGCCATCACGACACATGAGACAAGCTGCGACAATATCGTCGTCGGCAGCCGCGGGTATGACTAATTGCGCTTCAGGGGTGACGATCAGTTTCATAAAGTCGAGCACGTTGCGCGCATACAGCGCAGAAGCATCGGCAGCGACCATGCTGGGTAAATTGGTGTAGCCAATAATTTTGACTCCATGATTGACCACAATTTGATCGGCGCGAGTTAACGGGCAATTGCCCGAACCATTCTCACCCCGGCCTGCAGCTAGATCAATCACAACTGAGCCCGGCTTCATATTAGCCACGGTGTCACTGTGCAACAGCACAGGCGGCTTACGCCCTGGAATTAACGCGGTCGTAATCACAATATCAGCCTGTTGGGCGCGTTCGGCAACTTGTACGGCCTGTCGTTTCATCCACGACTCGGGCATCGGCCGCGCGTAACCGCCAACGCCTTTAGCAATTTCACGTTCTTCATCGGTTTCAAAAGGAACATCGACAAACTTGGCGCCAAGCGATTCAATTTGTTCTTTAGCTGCTGGCCGAACATCAGAAGCTTCAATGACTGCACCTAAGCGTTTAGCAGTCGCGATGGCTTGCAGCCCAGCAACACCAGCACCGAGAATCAAAATACGGGCAGCTTTCACTGTGCCAGCAGCAGTCATCAGCATCGGCATAAAGCGTTGATACTCATTTGCTGCCACGAGCACTGCTTTATATCCAGCAATATTCGCTTGGGAGGACAGTACATCCATGCTTTGGGCGCGAGTAGTACGCGGTGCTGCCTCGAGTGCGAAGGCGGTAATACCTTGCGCTGCCATAGCAGAAATGCCAGCACTATCAAAGGGATCAAGCATGCCAATTAAAACTGAGCCTGACTTTAATTGCTTTAGCTCATCCTCTTGGGGTGACCGCACTTTAAGCACAATTTCAGCGCCAAAGGCATCGGCAGCGCTGCCAATGGTGGCACCAACTGCTTCATAGGCAGAGTCAGGTTGGCTTGCGCCAATACCAGCACCACTTTGGATGACAACTTGATGTCCTTGAGCAGTCAATTTTTTGACGGTTTCTGGGGTAGCGGCAACCCGAGTTTCTCCAGGTCTAGTTTCCAGCGGCACTCCAATGCGCATGGCTTGTCTCCAAAAGCGAATATTTTAAAAAACTATTTTAAGTTAGATGCTAATTGCTTGCTCTCGAGCCTTTTCCTTGGTCTCTGTGATGTCTGTAGAGAGGAATTGGGCGGGGTTTTACAATGGGCTTTTAAAACTTAATCCAAATTTTCGCATTTTTTTGATGATGCCAGCCAATTTTTCCGTAAATGCCGCCCTTAGCCAGCCTAAAAGCCAACAAAAAGTTGTGGTAGGGATGTCGGGCGGGGTTGATTCTTCGGTGGCTGCTTGGCTTCTCAAGCAGCAGGGATATGAGGTTGTGGGCCTCTTTATGAAAAACTGGGAAGACGATGACGATGACCAGTATTGCTCGAGCCGTCAAGATTGGCTGGATGTAGTTTCGGTAGCTGACCTCATTGGTATTGATGTCGAGGCAGTCAATTTTGCCGCTGAGTATCGTGAGCGGGTGTTCGCGGATTTTCTGCGCGAATATGCTGCCGGCCGGACCCCTAACCCTGATGTGTTGTGTAATGCTGAAATTAAATTTAAGGCTTTTTTAGATCATGCGATGAGTCTTGGGGCAGATTTAATTGCCACTGGACATTACGCCCGTGTCCAAACGAGTAATGGGCAAGTTCAATTACTAAAAGCGCTAGATACAAGTAAAGACCAAAGTTATTTTTTGCATCGCTTAACCCAAGCGCAATTAAGTCATGTTTTATTTCCCTTAGGTGAGATGCAGAAATCGGCTGTACGGACGATCGCTGCTGAGATTGGCTTACCTAATGCAACTAAAAAAGATTCAACGGGAATTTGTTTTATTGGCGAACGCCCTTTTCGCGAGTTTTTAAATCGCTATTTGCCACGCACGCCCGGTTTAATTTGCTCGACCGACGGCAAAGTCTTGGGCGAGCATATGGGTCTAGCATTTTTTACTTTGGGTCAACGCAAAGGCATAGGCATTGGCGGTAGCCAAAACGGCTCTGGAGATGCCTGGTATGTAGCCCGTAAAGATATGGCTAGCAATACCTTATTCATTGCCCAGGGACACGACCATCCATGGCTATTCAGTCGCGACTTGGTAGCGATGGAGGCCAGTTGGGTGGCCGGTACTGCGCCAAACGGGCCAAATACCTTGGCGGCAAAAACCCGCTACCGCCAAGTTGACTCAGCTTGTAGTATGTTGACGATTGGGAATAAATTTGATTTGCACTTTACTGAAAATCAATGGGCAGTTACCCCTGGACAATCGGCTGTGCTTTATGCTGGCGAGGTGTGCTTAGGAGGGGGAATTATTACGGCGGCGATGTCTCAATAAACGATTGGCGTTGTGCCAATTTTGCATAAAGACGTGCGAGATTGGGGTATTGGGTTTGCCATTGCAATTGCGGAAAACGAAACTGTAAATAACCCAAGGCGCAGCCAACTGCAATATCAGCCAAACTAAATTGGTTACCACAACACCAGTTCGCGTCACCTAATCCCTTCGACATGCTTTGCAAAGCAGTTTGAATTTTAGCCATTTGCCGGGCAATCCAGGCTGTACTTTGCTCGGGGGCAGGTCGCCAAGTAGCTTCTAGGCGAGCTAAAATTCCCGCATCCAAAATACCGTCAGCTAACGCTTCCCAAGTTTTAACTGCTGCACGTTCACGTCCAGCTGCGGGAATTAATTTACTCACTGGACTTAAAGTATCAACATATTCAACAATGACGCGTGAATCAAACATCGCGCTACCATCTTCTAAAACTAGACAGGGTACTTTGCCAAGCGGGTTGATTTCGCTAATTATCGTTTTCGCATCCCAGACGTTTTCAAGTACATGGTCGACTTCAATTTTCTTTTCGGCAAAAACGATGCGTACTTTGCGCACATAGGGGCTAGTGAGGGATCCGATAATTTTCATAGTGTGCAAGTATACCGATGCAGATGAAGCGCGGGCAATCGTTGATTCTTAATTATTGAGCCATTTGTGCAAACGCATTAAAATCAAGGTTTATTGACATCCTTTTAAAAAGGCCCATTGTGAGCCAGTCAAAATCATCCCTTCCCCCCGCAGCTTCAGCTGATTCGGCGCTTAGCGCGCTCTCGCCGCTGGATGGGCGCTATGCCGGCAAGATGGACGCTCTCCGCCCCTGGTTATCGGAAGCGGCTTTTATGCGCCAACGGGTGTTTGTTGAGATCCAGTGGCTCTTAGCGCTAACTTCCGCAGGTCTACCCGATGTGCCAAGTATCAGCAAAGCGGATAGTGATTTTTTACTAGCGTTGGCCCAAGACTTTGCGACTGCAGATGCAGCGCGCATCAAAGAAATTGAGGCGGTAACTAACCACGATGTAAAAGCGGTTGAATATTGGCTCAAAGAAAAAGTGGCTGGACGCCCTGCATTATTGAAGACCAGTGAATTTATTCATTTTGCTTGTACTTCAGAGGATATTAACAATACCGCTCATGGTCTCATGTTGCGCGGCGCTCGTGACACAGTGCTATTGCCTCAGTTGCGTTTAATTCAGCAAAATTTAGCGGCTCTCGCAATTACTCATGCTAAGGTGGCGATGTTATCGCGTACCCATGGACAGCCTGCATCGCCCACCACCCTGGGAAAAGAATTAGCCAATATTGCCCAGCGTTTAGAGCGCGCCATTCATGTGATTGCAGCAGTGCCTTTATTTGGCAAAATGAATGGCGCAGTAGGAAATTACAATGCCCACATCGCTGCTTACCCCGAATTTGATTGGGAGCAATTGAGTCGGCAGGTGGTTGAAAAGCGTTTAGGATTAGTTTTCAACGCGTACACCACGCAAATTGAGCCGCACGATGGTATGGCCGAATTATTCGATGCAGTAGCACGCGCGAATACGATCTTGCTCGATATGGATCGAGATTTTTGGGCCTATATCTCCTTGGGTTATTTTAAGCAGCGTACCAAAGCGGGTGAAATTGGTTCGTCAACGATGCCCCATAAAGTTAACCCCATCGATTTTGAAAATTCCGAAGGTAACTTGGGGATAGCGAATGCCTTATTGCGCCACTTAGCCGAAAAGTTACCGATCTCTCGTTGGCAGCGCGACTTAACCGACTCTACCGTATTACGTAATTTAGGCCCCGCATTTGGACATAGTGTGTTGGCTTACGATAGCGCCTTACGCGGACTCGCTAAATTAGAAGTGAATTTAGCCGTCATTGCTGCTGATTTAAATTCGTGTTGGGAGGTGTTAGCTGAGCCAGTCCAAACGGTAATGCGCCGCTATGGTATTGAAAATCCGTATGAGCAACTAAAGGAGCTCACCCGCGGCAAGGGTATTACGCAAGCCGATTTACAAAGCTTTATTCAAGGGCTGGCCATACCTGCCGAGACTAAGACGCGCTTGCTAGCGATGACCCCCGCTTCATATCTAGGTTTAGCAGTTAGCTTAACTGAACGTTTGGGCAAGTGATAGCCAGTCAACTGCCTACGGGCGAAAAACATTTAGCTCGAGTTCAGCGCCCATTTTTTTTATTTTTACTTTATCAGTTGGGCTGGCATTTACTCTTGCCCTTGGTCGGTTTGCGTCTTTGGTGGCGCGGCAGAAAAGACCATGGTTATTGGCAACATCTAGATGAGCGGATTGGTTTAGGGGGTCGGTTATCCGAGTTTCGTCAGGCCATTTGGATTCATGCGGTATCTGTGGGCGAGACCCGTGCTGCTGAACCTTTAATTTTGGCTTATTTAGCCCGCGGTGAAAAAATCTTGCTTACCTGCATGACGCCGAATGGCCGGCGCACAGGTCAAGCACTCTATGCATCAGCAATTGTATCTGGACAACTGCGGCAGTGCTACTTGCCATACGATATTTGCTGGGCAGTAGCGCATTTTTTAAAACAAGCGCAACCCAAGTTTGGTCTATTTATAGAAACCGAGGCTTGGCCTACTTATGTTTTTAGTTGCGCTGAAATGGGCCTACCCCTATTTTTAATTAATGCGCGACTGTCAGATCGAAGTGCACGACGCATCAAATATTTTGGCCGCGCCGGCGAGGAACTGTTTCAAGCATTTACTGGCATTTTGGCCCAAACAGAATTAGATGCAGAGCGCTATCGTGCATTAGGGGTGCAAAATTGCGCAGTTTTTGGCAATCTTAAATTTGATGTTCCCATTAAGCCCGAATTACTCCAATTGGGTGCTAGCTGGCAGGCAAATTTACGCGCATCCGGCCGTCTTGTGGTTTGTGCGGCCAGTACCCGCATGGGTGAGGAGCAGCTGATACTTGACGCTTGGCAGCAGGTTTTAAAAACGGCTTGTATTCAACCCCAGCCATTGTTATTTATCGTGCCACGCCACCCTGAACGTTTTGATGAAGTGGCAAAGACAATTTTAACGAATGGCTTTCGTTTGAGCCGCCGCAGTGAGGCGCTGCAACAGTCAATGATATTTGACAATATAGATGTATTTTTAGGCGATTCGATGGGTGAGATGCCGGCGTATTACAGCGCAGCCAACTTAGTGGTGATGGGTGGTAGTTTCATGCCATTTGGCGGTCAAAACTTCATCGAAGCTTGTGCCGTAGGTTGCCCAGTTATTGTGGGTGAACATACTTTCAATTTTCAGCAGGCTACGCTAGATGCAATTGGTATTGGTGCCGTAGTACGAATTTCAACGCCGCAGCTGAGTCATACTTTAGTCGAGTTATTGTCGGTTGCTGAGCAACGAACGGCAATGGCGCTTGCCGCTAAAAAATATGCCAATTTACATCAAGGCGCTACTAATAAAATATTAAATGCGATCGATGCGCAATTAAAGCTTAAGTCGACAAATTCATCTTAGCAGGCCAATTACAAGGCTAAAGTAATTTCAGCTTAAAACAGTCTGGGCTTAAACCTTAGCGCCGTAGTTAGGGTCATCTTTACTCATATCATCGGGCTTGCGTTCGCCCTTCACTAAGTCTTCACGTTTAACGCCTAGCCACATAGCCAGCGCGGCTGCGACAAAAACTGAAGAATAAATACCGAACAAAATACCAATGGTGAGTGCGAGTGCAAAATAAAACAGGCTGGGACCACCCAATAGCAACATCGCTAAAACCATCATCTCCGTACTACCATGGGTAATGATAGTACGACTCATGGTGCTAGTGATAGCGTTATCAATAATTTCACGGGTATTCATTTTGCGATATTTACGGAAATTTTCACGGATACGGTCAAAGATCACGACCGATTCATTCACTGAATATCCCAATACAGCCAAAATTGCAGCTAATACGGACAACGAAAACTCCCACTGGAAAAACGCAAAGAAGCCCAAAATAATAATAATGTCATGCAAGTTTGCAATGATGCCGGCAACCGCAAATTTCCATTCAAAGCGAAAGGATAAATAAATCACAATCCCGATCACCACAAAAATTAAGGCTTTCAGACCATCGAGCGCAAGCTCACGACCTACTTGAGGACCTACGTATTCAACCCGTTGTAATTTAGCGCCGGTGGTATTGCTTTGCAGTGCTTCCATGACTGCATTACTTTGGATAGCAGAGGAGACGACCTTACCAGCAGCATCTTTTTGCAGGGGGAGACGAATTAAGACATCGCGTGAACTACCGAAATTTTGAATTTGGGTATCGGTGTAGCCTAGTTTAAAAATATCATTACGAATGGTATCGATCGGCGCAGTTTGGGGGTAACTAATTTCCATTACCGTACCACCCGTAAACTCGACAGAAAGATGCAGGCCTCTTTGCCAAAGAAAAAAAACTGCTGCTAAAAACATCAACAAGGAGATGATATTTAGCGCCAAGGCATGGCGCATAAATGGAATATCTTTACGGATGCGAAAAAATTCCATGACCTATTTCTCCTGGGGACGCCAAACTTGGCCAATCGCCAGTTTTTGTAATTTCTTTTCTCGGCCGTACCAGAGGTTCACTAAACCCCGTGAGAAGAAAACCGCAGAAAACATGGAAGTCAGAATGCCTAAACAATGGACAATAGCGAAACCTTTGATTGGCCCAGAGCCAAAAGCCAATAGTGCAAGACCAGCAATTAAGGTAGTCACGTTCGAGTCAAGAATAGTGCCCCAGGCCTTATTAAAACCAACTGCAATGGCAGTGCTAGGCGGCACGCCCTGGCGTAATTCTTCACGAATACGCTCATTAATTAAGACATTCGAGTCAATGGCCATACCTAGTGCTAGCGCCATGGCGGCAATACCAGGCAAAGTAAGGGTGGCTTGCAGCATCGAAAGAACAGCAATGAGTAAAAATAAATTAACCCCGAGAGCGATAACCGAGAACAGGCCAAACAGCAAATAGTAGGCCATCATGAAAAAGGCGATTGCTGCAAAACCAACGAGCAGTGATTGAAAACCTTTTTCAATATTCTCTGCGCCTAAGCTTGGGCCAATAGTGCGTTCTTCGATAATTTCCATTGGGGCAGCAAGCGAACCTGCCCGTAATAGCAGAGCTAAATCATTAGCACTCTCGGTAGTTGATTGGCCGGTAATTTGAAATTTTGAACCAAATTCGCTTTGAATGGTGGCAATGGTGAGCACTTCACCTTTACCTTTTTCAAATAAAATCATCCCCATGGGTTTGCCAATGTTATCGCGCGTAACTTCCTGCATTACACGTCCGCCAGCAGCATCAAGGGCAATATTAACTGCCGGACGTTGATTTTGATCAAAGCCTGCACTGGCATCAGTAATGCTTTCACCGCTAAAAATAACGGATTTTTTAAAAACCCCTAAACGATTTTCGCCAAAACGAAACACATCCATTCCTGCTGGTGGGGTTTGGCCAACTGAAATAATTGAGACGCTAGGGTCAGCGAGACGTGATTCGAGGGTGGCAGTACGACCAATAATGTCTTTAGCTCGTGCGGTATCTTGTACACCAGGTAGTTGCACCACAATGCGATCGGCTCCCTGCTGTTGAATGACAGGTTCTTTTACGGCTAATTCGTTAACCCGTTTATTAAGGGTAATAATATTTTGTTTAACCGCATTGTCTTGCACTGCACTAATGGCAGCTGGCTTGAAACGCCCAGTTAATTTGCTATCGGTCGCAGTTTTCTCTAACTGCCAATCGAGCTCACTTTGGCTGACATTCAAGAGGGTACGCGCTGCATCTGCTTCGGCCTCGCTCGCAAAACGAATAGCAATGCTATCGGCATTGCGATCAAGGCCTTGCTGACGAATATTTTTGTCGCGTAATTGGCTGCGAATGTCGTTTGCTAAGGCAACTATTTTTTTCTGCACAGCACCTTGCATATCGACTTGTAGTAAAAAATAAACTCCACCCCTTAAGTCAAGACCCAGTGGCATTGGTAAAGCATTCAGCGCATTAAGCCAATGCGGTGTATTTGAAAGTAAATTGAGTGCCACAGTAAAACTTGGGTCATTGGCATCAGGATTCAGTTTTTGCTGGATTAAATCTCGTGCTTGTAATTGAATATCGGTATTTGCAAAACGGACTTTGACAGAGCCGACATTGCCAGTCCGCTCAAAAAATAGACCCGTACTAGCTAAATTACCACTGGCTAAAATTTTTTCAACCCGAGCTTGGGTTTCAAGATCAACCTTAAGTGTTGGCTTAGCAGCTGAGATTTGTACTGCTGGAGCCTCGCCAAAAAAATTCGGCAATGAGTAGAGTGCGCCAATACATAGCACTACTACAATGACGAGGTACTTCCAGAGCGGGTAACGATTCATCTAAATAGTTAAATTAAACGGATTTCAAAGTACCTTTAGGCAAAACGGTCGTAACCGCACCTTTTTGCATTTGGACTTCATTACCAGCATTTAATTCTACGGATATGTATTGATCTTTAACGGCAGTAACTTTGCCCAGAAGGCCGCCCGCAGTCACTACTTCATCGCCAATCGCCAGCGCCTCTAACATGGCCCGAGTTTCTTTTTGGCGCTTCATTTGGGGGCGAATCATGACAAAGTAGAGCACCGCAAACATTAAGATTAGAGGTAAAAAGCTCATTAAGCCGCCGCCTTCGGTGCCAAAGCCAGGTATTTGCGCATACGCGTTGCTGATAAACATAGTAAAACCTCCATTTTGATTGAATAGCCGCAATTCTAAACTGTGCGGGGATGAAGCCCATTAATCTTGGCCAGGCTCAACTCCACGCTGACGTTGACTGCGGAATTCGTCACGATAAGCGCTAAAGCGATCTTGCGCTAGGGCTGTGCGAATTTCCCCCATGAATTGTAGGTAATAAGCAAGGTTATGAATGGTATTGAGCTGGGCGCCGAGAATTTCATTCGCCTTTTGGAGGTGATTTAAGTATGAGCGGGTAAAGTTTTGGCAGGTATAGCAACTGCAGGTAGGGTCAACCGGTCGTTCATCATCTTTATATCCTGCGTTACGCAGTTTGAGGTCGCCAAAGCGGGTAAAGAGCCAACCATTACGAGCATTACGCGTTGGCATGACGCAATCAAACATGTCAATCCCCAGGGTAACGCCAAGCATTAAGTCTTCAGGCGTACCAACACCCATGAGGTAGTGCGGTAATTGTTTTGGTAATTGGGGTGCGGTGTGCGCCAGAATCCGTTCAAACTCAGGTTTTGGTTCGCCAACTGAAAGACCGCCAATCGCAATACCATCAAAGCCTTGCTCGCTGACCGCGGCGAGCGAGAGATCGCGTAAGGTTTCAAACATGCCGCCTTGCACAATACCAAAAAGACCATTACCGGTATTTAGAGCACGAAAGCGCGTGAGCGAACGTTCGCCCCAACGCAATGAAAGTTCTAGTGATTCACGCACTATTTTCTCTGGGGTTGCTTTGCCTTGATTTTCATAAGGAGTGCATTCATCAAACTGCATGGCAATATCGCTATTGAGCACCGCTTGAATCTCCATTGACACTTCGGGCGACATAAATAATTTGTCACCATTAATAGGCGAAGAAAAAGTCACGCCTGCTGCAGATATTTTTCTTAATGCTCCTAGGCTAAATACTTGAAAACCACCCGAATCAGTCAAAATCGGTTTATTCCAGCCCATGAAGCGGTGCAGGCCTCCATGGCGTGCAATGACCTCAAGTCCAGGACGCAGCCAAAGATGAAAGGTATTGCCAAGCACAATTTGGGCTTTAACCTCAGTCAAGTCTCGTGGAGTCATAGCCTTGACCGTGCCATAGGTACCTACTGGCATAAAAATCGGCGTTTCAACACTGCCATGGGGCAGATCGAGCTGACCTAAACGCGCGTGGCTTTGTGAATCTTCGGCTAAGACAGAGAATTGCATTGGCGACATGATGGTTAATTGAGTCAAATATTAGAGCGGTGGGTTGGCCTGCCGGTGCAGCAGCATAGCATCACCATAACTAAAAAACCGGTAGCGCTGCGCAATTGCATGTTGGTATGCTGCCTGAATCGGCTGCATCCCAGTAAATGCACTAACTAGCATTAGTAGCGTGGATTTCGGTAGATGAAAGTTCGTTATTAAAGTATCAACCATCCTAAAGGTGAATCCGGGAGTAATAAAGAGTTTAGTTTCTCCGCTGCTAGCGCCACTTAGTGCATAACTTTCTAAGGCGCGCAAAGTCGTTGTCCCTACTGCGATGACTCGCTTTCCCTGGAGCTGTGTATGTTTGATTTGGGTAATGATTTCAGGAGGAATGGAATAATATTCCGCGTGCATGATATGTTGCGCTAAATTTTCCTGCCTCACCGGGGTAAAGGTACCTGCACCCACATGGAGTGTGAGCGTATTAATCTGTACCCCTTTATCCCTGCATTGTTTTAGTAGCGCTTCATCAAAATGCAAACCTGCCGTAGGGGCAGCGACGGCGCCTGGATTTTTTGCAACCACAGTCTGATAGCGTTCAACATCTACTTCATCCGGTCGATGAGTGATGTACGGCGGTAAAGGTGGTTCGCCAAATTGCGGTAGTAAATGGAAAACATCTGCGGGAAATTGAATTTCATAAAAGGGCGCAGCGTGTGCGCTCACGACTACTTCAATTGAATGAGATTCTGGTCCATCCATTAGGGGGTGCAAAATTAACCGTGCGCCAATTTGCGGATTTTTTGAAGCCCGAATCTGTACCAGTGCGGTATTTTCACCAGTGATGCGCTCGATTAGCAGTTCAATTTTGCCCCCACTAGGTTTATGGCCATAAATACGTGCTGGAATCACCCGTGTGTCATTCAGGATGAGGAGGTCTCCTGGCTCGAGCAGCGCAATGAGATCGCGGAACTGTCGATCCTGTAGGCGAGTTAGACCAGCAGGCGTAGTAATTACCTCAAGAAGCCGGCTATCTGTCCGTTCCGCAAGCGGAAACTGGGCAATTAGTTCGGGCGGTAGGTCGTAATTGAAATCAGCAAGGTGCATAGCGTTACCATCGGAGATTGGATTCTAACCATGACTAAGCTTACTCTGCCACCTAATCTGATAAAAATGGGTCTTGATAGCCCAATTGCACTAGCCTTGCACCTGCCAGCGCGCTATGAAGACGAGACTGAGTTATGGTCCATAGCTGATGCACTCGAGCAGGGTCGCTTTAGCCCGTTACAGACTCAAGGCACGGTGGTTGCTTGCCAAGTCGTTTATCGCCCACGGCGGCAGCTACTGGTAACCATTGAAGATGAGACCGGTCGACTGCATCTGCGCTGGCTCAATTTTTATCCTAGCCAACAAAAGCAAATGGCAGTCGGCGCCCATTTGCGCGTTCGGGGTGAAATTCGCGATGGCCATTTGGGTTCTGAAATGGTGCATCCCAATGTGAAAGCAATTGCTGCTGATGCTCCTTTACCGAAAAGCTTAACGCCAATCTATCCAGCATCTGCTGGAGTAAGTCAAACGGTGATTCGTAAGGCGGTAGCGCAAGCCCTAGTTCATCCAGCCATTAAAACCTTCTTGGCCGATTTATTGCCAACAGAATTCATGGCAGAGTTATTACCAGGTAACGATTGGTACTCATTGATGCAGGCCATTCACTACTTGCATCAACCACCTGCCGATGCAGATACGCAAGCATTACTAGAGCGAACGCATCCTGCATGGCGACGGGTCCAGTTTGAAGAATTACTGGCTCAACAAATTTCTTTAAAACGTGCGCATGCGTTACGTCGGCAGCGACGTGCCCCGCAATTACTAACAGCGCCTAAGTTGGCTGCGAAGAAAACAAAAAATAAAACCCTAGAGCAACAGTTGCTTGATGTTTTGCCATTCGAATTGACCCAGGCGCAACAGCGCGTTTGGACAGAAATCCAAGCTGATTTAGCCCAAGAATTTCCGATGAATCGATTATTACAAGGTGATGTTGGCAGCGGTAAAACCGTGGTTGCTGCCTTAGCCGCAGCGCGCGCCATCGATCAGGGTTTTCAGGCAACGGTAATGGCGCCGACGGAAATTTTGGCTGAGCAGCATTATTTAAAAATGCGCGAATGGTTTGCGCCCTTAGGAATAAAAATTGCGTGGTTAGCGGGTAGTCTCAAAGCCAAAGAAAAAAAATTAGCTCAAACCGAAATTGAAAGTGGGGTAGCCCAATTAATTATTGGGACCCACGCCTTAATTCAAGATGCGGTACATTTTGCCAACCTAGGTTTAGCAGTGATAGATGAGCAACACCGTTTTGGCGTGCGTCAGCGGCTAGAAATTCAGCAGCGGGTGGGTTCGGAGACGGTCTATTGTCATCAGTTGATGATGTCTGCCACCCCAATTCCCCGCACCTTAGCGATGACATACTATGCCGATCTAGATGTCTCGATCATTGATGAATTACCTCCGGGCCGTAAGCCCATCACCACGAAGTTAATTAAATCGAGCCGTCGCTCTGAGGTGATCGCTGGCTTACAGGACTGGCTACAAAAAGGGCAGCAAGCCTATTGGGTTTGTCCTCTAATTGAAGAATCAGAGGTGTTGCAATTACAGACCGCGGAAGAAAGCTATGAGCAATTAACCATTGCTTTACCGCAATTTAAAATTGGCCTTGTACATGGTCGTCTAAAAAGTGCGGAGAAGGCGGCGGCGATGGCCGCCTTTAAGGATAATAAAATTCAGTTATTAGTTGCAACGACGGTGATTGAAGTCGGTGTTGATGTACCAAATGCTGCGCTCATGGTGATTGAACATGCTGAGCGTTTCGGCTATGCCCAAATTCATCAATTACGGGGCCGAGTGGGGCGGGGCTCAGCCGATTCCGTTTGTCTATTAATGTATGCTGAGCCGCTTTCGCAGGCCGCTAAGGAACGCTTACAAACCTTACGCGAAGTAGCTGACGGCTTTGTCATCGCCGAACGCGATTTGTCTCTCCGCGGGCCTGGCGAGTTATTAGGCGCTAAACAATCTGGCGATGGCATGTTACGCTTTGTTGATCTACAGCGTGATGCCTGGTTGGTAGAGTTAGCCCAACTAGCAGCAATACGCATTTTGCAGGAATATCCCCAGCTAGTTGACCAACAATTACAGCGCTGGCTTGGATCCCGCACGGAATTTTTAAAAGCTTGATAATTACCCTATGACCCTTACCGAACTCCGCTATATCGTTGCCGTAGCCCGCGAACGGCATTTTGGACGTGCTGCCGAAGCTTGCCATGTTTCTCAACCCACTCTTTCAGTGGCCATAAAAAAATTAGAAGAAGAATTGGGTTCACAAATTTTTGAACGCACTAGCGCTGAAGTTGCCTTAACTGCAAATGGAGCGCTAATTGTGCAACAAGCCCAACGCGTTTTAGAGGAAGCAAATGCCCTAAAACATTTAGCTAAGCACGGACAAGATCCCTTAGTGGGCCCAGTTCGCTTGGGGGCGATTTATACCATTGGCCCTTATTTACTTCCTAGTTTAGTGCGCGTAGCGCGAGAAACTCTACCAAACACACCTTTATTTCTGGAAGAAAATTTTACTGTGCGCTTGCTGGAAATGTTGCGTCAAGGTAATTTAGATTGCGCCGTGTTAGCCGATCCTTTTCCCAGTATGGGTTTAGATAGTATTGATCTTTATGATGAGCCCTTTTTAGTAGCGATTCCCAAAGGCCATCCTTGGGCGCAGTTAACTGAAATTAGTCACGCAGAATTGAAAGACCAAAATACCTTACTTCTGGGTGCGGGCCATTGTTTTCGCGATCATGTCCTTGGCGTTTGCCCTGAATTGAATCGCTTTGCTGGGAACTCAATGGATGGCGAGCAGCGGAATTTTGAAGGCTCCTCACTGGAGACAATTCGGCAAATGGTCGCTGGTGGCATTGGTATAACTGTCTTGCCGCGCACTTCTGTGCCAGATCCTCAAACAAAAGACGGGCTGATTCGTTATTTACCCTTTGTTGCCCCCATTCCCACGAGGCGAGTTAGTTTGGTATGGCGCAAAAGCTATCCGCGGGTCGCGCTCATGAAGATCTTGGCGCAGACAATTCAAGCATGTCAATTACCTGGAGTGAAGGCAATCTAATTTTGTCCCGCTTGCAAGCCTATATTCAACTGATACGCTTGGATAAGCCGGTTGGAATTCTTTTGCTTTTATGGCCAACATTATGGGCGCTATTTTTAGCCAGTGATGGCTGGCCCAAACCTGATTTATTAGTTATTTTTGTATTGGGTACTGTGCTCATGCGTAGCGCAGGTTGTGCAGTTAATGATTTTGCCGATCGCGATTTTGATCGCCATGTTGAGCGCACCCGCGAACGCCCTTTGACCAGTGGCAAAGTAGGCTCAAGGGAGGCATTAATGTTGGCGGCAGGCTTAGCACTTACTGCCTTTGTTTTAATTCAGCCCTTAAATCTACTGACTAAATACTTATCTGTATGCGCTTTATTGATCGCCCTAGTCTATCCCTTTACAAAACGTTTTTTTGCGATTCCGCAAGCGGTACTAGGCATCGCTTTTGGCTTTGGAATTCCCATGGCGTATGCAGCGGTGCAACAGCATGTGCCCCTTGAGGCGTGGATTTTATTGATCGGCAATATTTTTTGGGCAATTGCTTATGACACTGCTTATGCGATGGTTGATCGTGAGGATGATTTACGTTTAGGTCTCCATACTTCAGCCATTACCTTTGGTCGTTTTGAAGTAAAGGCCATCGGCTTTAGTTATGCTGTCTTATTAATTACGCAACTGTGGGTTGCCTATTTAGCGCAGTTAAGTATTTATTTTTATCTGGGTTGGCTAGCTGCATTCGCTTGCGCAATCTATGAATTACGTTTAGTTTCAAGCCGCGATCGGAACAAGTGTTTTGCCGCGTTTCGGCACAATAATTGGCTGGGTGCCTGTTTATTTTTAGGAATTGTTGCCGGCTTATTGGCTTAATTCATCACCCAATTCTTTGCCTCTTTTAGCGGCCGCTTCTAGCGCCTTTTCTAAAATGGCTTGCCATTGTTGATTTTCTAATACCGCGAGTGCGGCTGCGGTAGTGCCGCCTTTAGACGTAACCTTAGCACGCAGAGTAGCAGGGGAGTCGCTTGACTGTTGTGCTAAGGCAGTAGCGCCAGACAAAGTGGCATAAGCCAATTGACGGGCAATTGCGCTGCTTAAGCCGAGTTTTTCTCCGCCAGCCTGGAGGGCTTCGAGAAATGCGAAGACATAGGCTGGCCCACTTCCGGATAAAGCCGTTACCGCATCCATTAGACCTTCTTCGCTCAGCCAGAGGCTTTGACCAACTGCATTACAAATGAGCCCAGCCCGTTCCCGTCCCAGCGTATCGACTGCAGAAGTAGCAAATAGTGCAGTAATGCCTTGGCCAATTAAGGCCGGCGTATTAGGCATCGCCCGAATGCATAAGGCATGGTCTAACCAGCGCGACATTTCAGCCAAACGAATGCCTGCAGCAATGCTGAGCACCAAAGCAGCACTGTTCTTTTTTAAGATAGGCCGCAAGCTTAGGGCAGCTGTTTTGAAATCTTGAGGTTTAACTGCTAAAACCAGAATATGCTCTACATTAGTTTCGAGTAAAACATCTGCAGCGCTCTCGAGTGTAGTGAGTTGAAAATCGGTGTAAAGTTTTTCACGCGTTGGCGCATACGCATCAACCACTTGAATTTGCTGGGCTAGAAATCCATGCTGTAGCAGCCCACTAATAAGCGCACGCCCCATATTACCGCCACCAATAAAAGTAATGTGCATATTGGGGTGCAGTGGTTTAGTAGAAGTTGTCATCATGCATTTATTCTAGCGCTAATTACGCTGGCCAAAAATGGCAGTACCAATCCGCACTAGATTACTTCCTTCGGCGATAGCGGCCTCTAAATCATCTGACATGCCCATCGAGAGGGTATCAAAATGGGCATAAGCAAGATTACTAAGGCGCGCAGCTGCTAACTCAGTAAAACATTGTCGTAATTGGGCGCAAGCTCTAGCCTGTATTACTGGGTTAGCGCTTGGCGCTGGGATTGTCATCAGCCCGCGCAGGCAAATGGCTGGCAGTTGAGCTACCAGGTCACAAAGTTCTGCAACTGCATGGGGCGCTACACCACCTTTAGTGGTTTCGCCACTCAGATTGACTTGTATACAGACTTGTAGGGGCTGCAATTGGGATTCAATTAATCTTTGCGCTGAAAGCCGCTGCGCAATCTTGGGCCGATCAATGCTATGTACCCAATCAAACAAGCTGGCCACCTCTTTCGTTTTATTGCTCTGTAGGGGGCCAATAAAATGCCATTCTAAATTTTGCCTAAGGTCGGCAAGGGCGATTATTTTTTCGCTCGCCTCTTGTGCATAATTTTCTCCAAAAGCGTGTTGCCCAGCAGCATAAGCCTCACGGATAAGGGCTGCAGGTACAGTCTTACTGACGGCCAGTAAGCGGATATCGCTTGGTAAGCGACCTGCTGCTTCAGCAGCTTCTCTAATGCGCCGATGGATAATTTCAAGCCGCTGCGCAATCGAACTCATTGACGGGGAGGATTTTTTGCCTGAATCAGTTGATCTAAAATTTCAACCCAATGCACCACAGGATTTGATTCTTGTTGTAAATGCGTAATGCAACCGACGTTGGCAGAAACGATAACTTTTGCTCCGCTTTCTGCGCAAGCCGTATTGAGATTAGTTAATTTTTGCTGACGTAATTGTGCTGATAACGCGGGCTGCAAAATTGAATAGGTGCCTGCTGAGCCGCAGCACAAATGGCTATCTGCGCATAAAGCGACTTGCACACCTAGACTAGATAATAAGCGTTCGATATTGAGGCGAATTTGCTGACCATGCTGAAGCGTGCAAGGTGGATGGTAGACAACCCCCGGTTTTTTATCACTACCAAGCAAGACTTCTAATTGCGGAGCAAAAGCCGGCAAAATTTCAGAGAGATCTTTGCATAATTTAGAAATGGTTTTGGCTTTATCAGCATATTGCGGATCGCCGCGTAACAAGTGACCATAGTCACTAACCATGGCACCGCAGCCAGATGCAGTCATTACGATGGCTTCGATAGGTTTACCATTGAGGCTGGGTTCTACGCCCATTACATAGGGCCACCAAGCATCAATATTGCGGCGCGCATCTGCTAAGCCACCTTCTTGATGATTTAGGTGATGCCGCAATGCCCCACAACAGCCTGCTTTGTCAGCACTAAGTAAGTTAATGCCAACGGCATCGAGCACCCGTGCCGTTGCGGAATTAATATTAGGTAACATTGCTGGTTGTACACAACCCTCTAAGACGAGCATGGTGCGTGCATGACGAAGTGGCTGGGTGATAGGACGAGCATGAGGATCAATTAACTGAGATGTGCCCAGCTGATCAAGGGGGCTTTTGAGGGAAGGAATTTTTCTTTTAAGTTCTAAGGGCATCAGCGGGCGTAAGATTCTCCCTAAATTGATTGCTGAATTAAAGAGCCAGGGACGCGTCAACACCTCGCGCAATAACCAGCGCGTAAATCGCTCTTTTAAAGGCCGCGGCGGGGTTGCAGTTTCCGCCCATTGGCGACCGATATCCAATAAATTACCGTATTGAACTCCACTTGGGCAGGTCGTTTCGCAACTCAGACAAGTAAGACATCGATCTAAATGCAAACGCGTTTTTTCGGTTGGCGCACTGCCTTCAGCCATCTGCTTAATGAGATAAATCCGTCCGCGCGGACTATCTAATTCATCACCTAATAGTTGATAGGTTGGGCAAGTAGCGCCACAAAATCCACAATGAACGCATTGGGCCAAAAGTTTGGCAGCTTCAATACCCGCAGTTGTATTTGCTAAATGAGGAGCTAATTCAGTATGCATTTAGCAGGCCCTAAGCCATGCGACCAGTGGCAAAAACGCCTGCTGGATCGAAGGCCTGTCGTAAGCGCTGTTGAACTATTGTGAGGCCAGCAGTAAGTGGGTTTTCGCTTAACAGCGTAAAGCGTTGCGTATTTACGGTTGAGACGTTACTGACCTTAAATTGGGTTGCATGTCCACCTTGTGCCAAAGCTAATTTTTTAAGCGTCGCGAAACAATCTGGAGCGCTTGGGCCTCGCCACCAACGTTCTTGACCATGCCATTCAAGGACCAGCGAATTCAACTGACTTTCTGGAAACTGTAGGGGAGGACAAGCAGCAGGTAAGGCTAAGCGATAGAGTGCCTGTCCTGGATCCGTGATTTGGAAGCATGGTAAATCTTGTTCACGCAGGTCTTGCCAAAATTGTGCTGCAACAGTTGGTGAAACTTCGCTCGCACCAATTGCAGTGGTGATCATGGCGCTTGCAGAACTCACAGCGGCATGGGCCCCCGCTAAACGAATATTTAACTCACCTTCTAGCTGGCTATTACTCGCACCAATCCAGGCGCTCGCCGAGAGGGGTAGAGGCTGTCCAGCCCACTGATTTAGTAGCTTTAGTGCTTGTGCTTGAGAAATCATGGCCCGTAAAGTCAGGCTTGCAGCCGGCTTTGGTAATACTTTTACTGAGGCTTCGAGTAATAAAGCCAATGTACCTAGAGAGCCCGGTAGTAAGCGAGAAATATCATAGCCTGCAACATTCTTCATTACTTTGCCGCCAAAGCTTAAGTCGTTACCACGCCCATCCAGCAAGCGAGCGCCGAGAACAAAATCCCTTAAGTTGCCCGTGCTAATCCGAGCGGGCCCGGCGAGGCCAGCTGCTATTGCACCTCCGAAGGTAGCTTTGTCGCCAAAGTGCGGGGGTTCAAACGCTAAAATCTGATTGCGTTGTGCTAAAGCCATTTCAATTTCTTGCAGAGGAGTGCCAGCGCAGGCGGTAATCACTAACTCTTCAGGTTGGTAGTCAAGAATTCCCTGATAAGTTGTGGTACTAAGTTTGGCGAAGCTGTTCGGATTGCCATACCAGTTTTTGGTCGCGCCACCCTCAATAGAAAGTGGCGTTTGATTTTTTTTGGCAGAAAGTATTTGCTCACGAAATGCATTGACGCTATTTTGCATAAGACTACTATCTGCAACTGCAGCTGACATTAAAAGCGCTCCAGCTCGGGGTGGGGCAACAGTCCGCCGCTAATACGCATGCGCCCATATTCCGCACAACGATTCAGTGTCGGGATGCCTTTATCAGGATTTAATAAGAGGTCAGGATCAAAGGCGGCTTTAACACCCCAGAACATCTCGCGCTCAGCTTCGCCAAATTGCACGCACATTGAATTAATTTTTTCGATGCCAACACCGTGCTCGCCGGTGATGGTTCCGCCTAATTCAACGCAAGCCTCTAAAATATCAGTACCGAATTCTTCGGCGCGATGCCACTCCTCAACATCGGCACCATTAAATAAAATCAGTGGGTGCATATTGCCATCACCTGCATGAAAAACATTTAGGCAGCCTAAGCGGTATTTCACTTCCATTGCTTTAATGCGGCGTAAGAGGGTAGCTATATGGCGGCGCGGAATGGTGCCATCCATACAGTAATAGTCGGCAGCGATTCGGCCGGCAGCAGGGAAAGCATTTTTTCTGCCACTCCAAAAGCGTAGTCGTTCAGTTTCATTTTCTGAAACCTGAATGCGACTTGCGCCAGCAATTTCTAGGACTGCAACCATGCGCGCAATTTCTTCGCTGACTTCTTCAGGAGTGCCGTCAGATTCACACAGCAAAATAGCTTCAGCATGAAGGTCGTATCCGGCATGAACAAATTCTTCAACGGCACGCGTAGTTGCTTTGTCCATCATTTCTAAGCCAGCCGGAATTATGCCCGCGGCGATAATGGCGGCTACGGCATTACCACCTTTTTCGATATCGGCAAAGCTAGCCATAATGACTCTGGCGAGCTGCGGTTTGGGTACGAGTTTCACAGTGACTTCGGTCACAATTCCCAGCATCCCTTCACTACCAATCAAGATGGCTAATAAATCAAGCCCAGGTGCATCCGGTGCTAAGCCCCCGAATTCAACTACCTCGCCATTCATTAAAACAACTCGTATGCGTAAAATGTTTTGCAGTGTTAGGCCATATTTCAGGCAATGGACGCCACCCGAATTTTCACTAACATTACCGCCAATCGAGCAGGCAATTTGTGAAGATGGATCGGGAGCGTAATATAAATTGAGATGGGCTACCGCCTCAGAAATCGCTAAATTACGTACGCCAGGTTGAACGGTGGCAGTACGAGAGAAGGGGTCGATAGCCAAGATTTTTTTTAACTTACTAAGCGAGAGAACCAAACCTTGAGCAATTGGCATGGCCCCACCAGAAAGTCCGGTGCCAGAGCCACGGGGAACGATTGGCACCTGCAATTGATGACAGACCTTGAGAATGGCAATAACTTGGGCTTCAGTTTGAGGCAAAGCCACCGCTAAAGGCATCCGGCGATAGGCTGCTAAGCCATCGCATTCATAGGGAATCGTATCTTCGGGGAGCCACAGTAACTGATCTTCAGGTAGGATTGGCTTGAGCGCGGCCACTAGCTCTGCTTGGCGCACGGTAATGGCTAATTCTTCAGCAAGTGGATTAATCGCGTTCATCAACCTATTTTAGCCATTTACTTATAATCAGGTATGGGCAATCGACTTTCAAAAATAGCTACGCGTACGGGCGATGCAGGGACCACCGGACTGGGTGATGGCAGTAGGGTCGATAAGGACCACAATCGTATTTGTGCGATGGGCGACGTTGATGAATTGAACTCAGAAATTGGCGTCCTGATGACTGAGACATTGCCCCCAGCGATTGCCACTGAAATGCTCGCATTATTTTTACGGATCCAGCATGATTTATTCGATTTGGGTGGTGAATTATGTATTCCCAATTACACCTTATTAAAAGCTGAACAGGTTGAGCAACTCGATATTTGGTTAAAACAGTACAACGCCAGCTTACCGCCGCTAACCGAATTTATTTTGCCTGGGGGAACGCGCGCAGCTGCGCAAGCCCATGTTTGTCGAACAGTATGTCGGCGCGCAGAACGGTCAATTGTGAAGTTAGGCTGGGATGAGCCAATTCACGATGCACCACGCCAATATGTCAATCGACTTTCTGATTTATTGTTTGTCTTGGCACGTGTTTTAAATCGCGCTGCTGGCGGCGCAGATATTTTGTGGAAAAATCAAAATACGCCAAGCTAATCTTGGCCCCATTTTGACCATTACTAATTTACGAAATTCCCGTTTTTAGCGCCGCCGTTTTTTAACCGCTTGAGCCAAACGTTCAAGTACTTGCACTGAGCTATCCCAATCAATACAGGCATCAGTAATGCTTTTACCGTACTCAAGTTGGCTCGGGTCGTCTTTGCCGGGAGTAAATTTCTGCGCCCCACCTAATAAATGGCTTTCAATCATCACCCCAAAAATTTTGCGCGAACCTGCTTCAATTTGTTGGGCAATATTCTCTGCCACCACAATTTGCCGCTCGTGTTGTTTGCTTGAATTGGCATGCGATAAGTCAATCATTAAGCTTGTTGGCAGCTTCGCTGCAGCAAGTTCGGCACAGGCCTCAGCAACATACTGGGCTTCATAGTTAGGCTCTTTACCGCCGCGTAAAATCACATGACAGTCTTTGTTGCCGTTCGTTTGCACGACCGCGACTTGACCATTTTTATGTACTGAGAGAAAGTGGTGCGGACGTCGTGCTGCTTGAATGGCATCAGTCGCAATTTTAATGTTGCCATCAGTACCATTTTTAAAGCCAATGGGGGCGGATAGGCCTGAAGCTAATTCGCGGTGCACTTGGCTCTCAGTAGTCCGTGCTCCAATTGCACCCCAGGAAATAAGATCAGCAATGTACTGGGGTGATATCACATCTAAAAACTCACTACCAGCAGGCATGCCCAGGCGGTTGATTTCCATCAATACTTGGCGTGCAATACGCAGGCCCTCTTCTATACGAAAGCTTTCATCAAGATAAGGGTCATTAATTAATCCCTTCCAACCAACTGTGGTACGAGGTTTTTCAAAATACACCCGCATCACAATTTCTAGTTCGCCAGCAAAACGCGCCCGTTCTTTAAGTAAGCGATGACAGTATTCAAGCGCAGCTCTTGGATCATGAATTGAGCAGGGGCCAATAATGACTAGCAGCCGATCATCTTTACCATGAATGCAATTGCGAATGTTGAGGCGTGTCTGGCTAATGAGTTTTTCGATGGGGGTACCATCAATGGGGAAAAAACGAATTAAATGTTCCGGAGGGGGCAGAACAGAAATATCGGCAATGCGTTGATCATCGGTGGCCGAGGTTTTATCAACGCTGGTATACCAATTTTCTTGGGGGGTTAAGTTTCTTGAGCTCATGAGCCTATTTTAAGCCCATCAGGCAGTTCCGCCAACAGTCATCCCATCAATCCGTAAAGTGGGCTGACCAACGCCGACTGGCACGCTTTGGCCTTCCTTGCCACAAACGCCTACGCCGCTATCAAGCTTTAAATCATTGCCGATCATGCTTACTTGTTTCAGAGACTCTGGGCCATTACCAATAATGGTGGCGCCTTTCACGGGATACTGAATTTTGCCGTTTTCAACCCAATAAGCTTCAGAAGCTGAGAAGACAAATTTACCGCTGGTAATGTCTACCTGACCACCGCCAAAATTGACTGCGTACAAACCTCGCTTAATACTGCTAATAATTTCTTGGGGATCTTCAGTGCCAGCGAGCATATACGTATTTGTCATCCGTGGCATTGGTAGTGAGGCAAAACTTTCGCGGCGACCGTTCCCTGTTGGTGCCATCTTCATTAAGCGAGCATTCAGGCTGTCTTGAATATAGCCACGCAAAATACCGTCTTCAATTAGGGTGGTGCATTGGGTGGGTGTGCCTTCATCATCCATGGTCAGTGAACCTCTGCGCCCAGTAAGGGTGCCGTCATCAACCACGGTGACTCCTTTTGCGGCTACACGCTGGCCGATACAGCCAGCAAAAGCAGAAGAACCTTTCCGATTAAAGTCACCCTCTAGGCCATGACCTACCGCTTCGTGTAAGAGCACGCCAGGCCAGCCCGGGCCCATCACCACGGTCATGGTGCCGGCAGCAACGGGGCGCGATTCCAAATTGATTAAGGCGCTATCTACCGCATCGTTTACCCATTGGCTAATTAATGCGGCATTAAAGTAATCGTAGCCATGGCGTGCACCACCGCCAGCAGAGCCAGACTCACGGCGCCCATTTTGTTCGGCAATGACATGAATTGAAACGCGTACCAAGGGGCGAATATCAGCTGCCAATAAGCCATTAGCACGAGCAACCAAGACCACATCGAATTCTCCAGCTAAGCTAGCCATCACTTGAATAATGCGTGGATCCCGGGCTTTAGCTTGGCGTTCAATGCTTTCGAGCAAAGCAATTTTTTCTTGCGGCAGCAGTGAGTCGAGGGGGTTGAGATTGGCATACAGGGGCGGTATGACAGAATGACCATGGGTTTTAGTGAGGGCATGGGCTCCCCCTTGTGGGCCAATGACGCGTGTTGCTTTAGCCGACTTAGTTAAAGCTGCCAAGTTAATTTCATCAGAATAGGCAAAAGCAGTTTTATCGCCATGAATAGCCCTGACTCCTACGCCTTGATCGATACTAAAACTACCCGACTTAACAATACCCTCTTCAAGACTCCAGCTTTCGTTATGGGTTCGTTGAAAATATAAATCAGCATCATCTAATTGATGGGTAAAAAGTACCCCAAAAGTATGGTCTAAATCGGCATCAGTTAGCCCGCTAGGTTCTAGCAGAATTGATTTAGCAATACTGAGTAGTTCAGCGGAGGCTACAGGGCTAGCGACTGGCTTATTCAAAATAGAGGCAACTTTCTATAATTACAGCTTGCGATGCAAAAGGGCGGGAAGCTTAGAGCGTACTGCGTCTAATTTATTTTTGCTGAGAGTGCCCAAAATAACTCCCTCTCCGGCGACTAGACATTGTTCAATATCGCCCCAGGGATCAATGAACATCGAGTTGCCCCAAGTGCGGCGGCGATTTACATGGGTGCCTCCTTGGGCCGAAGCCAGCACGTAGCATTGGTTTTCAATTGCCCGCGCGCGTAACAAAATTTCCCAATGGTCTTTACCCGTGGTGTAAGTAAAGGCGGCCGGTACAAGATGACAATCAACTTCACCCAATGCACGATATAACTCTGGGAAGCGCAAGTCATAACAAATACTTAAGCCCATCTGCCACGAAACACCATTGTGGTTTATTTCTAGTAGCCCCGGGGAACTTCCCGCAATGAGCGTATTAGCTTCATCGTAATGCTCATCAGCCGTTTGAAAACTAAATAAATGCATTTTGTCATACCGGGCAATATTTTTTCCGTCAGGATCAAAGACTAAAGTACTGTTATGAACTTTAGCGACATACTCTGTTTCTAGTGGAATCGTGCCAGCAACAATATAAATTTTAAGTTCTTGAGCTAATTGGGCAAGTTGGTCTTGTATTAAGCCAGCACCATATTTTTCTCGAATGGTAATTTTGTCATGATCCTTTAGTCCCATTAAACAAAAATATTCCGGTAATAAAACTAATTGCGCGCCAGCTTCTGCAGCTTGCCGAATAAGGTGACTAGCTGCCATAAGGTTTTCAGTCACATTTGGCGTTGAGACCATCTGCACTGCGGCAAGACGAAATTCTTGAGGCTTGGTTGTAATATTCATGGTCAGTTCTACTAGGCTTTTATTGTGCTGAAGTACTAACGCGCGGTAATGGCGCTGCTGCTGGTTCTTGCTGCTGGCGGAGTAAATCACGCTTGCGAATTGAGTCCATTACGCTGGGGTCAAGTGGCTGGCCTTGTTGATTTAGTGGAATAATTTGCGGAGTTTGCCAAGAGCCTTGAATCAGGTAATCGGATTCCATGGCTTTGTTAATTCGATTGGTTAACAAGTATTGTCCTACCAATGCGGCTAAGCCCGCTATGGGATTAATGGCAACTAGTGCCAAAGCTCCAGTTGTAGCATCAAGGGTGGGGAAAATAGTTACACGCAAATCTTGGGTTTGATTAGGAATGCTGATTAAACCCGACATGAAAACCCGTGCTTGGTTTAATTCCATATTAAATTGATTCGTCCGCGCAACCCCATTGCGAATATTAAACGTACTAATAATGCTATTAAATGCAGTACCCTTGTTCGCCAGATCACGAACCGTACTCGCTTCGTTAAAGCTGGCAAATTTTAATAAACTTTGTAAACTTAAAACATTCAGTAATTGCACTGCCCCGGTATCTACTTCTAATAAGCGTCCGTTACTCAAATCAATATTGACTTGACCGGCAATGGAACTCCATTCAGGCTGAAAGGGCGAGCCTTGCCAGTCGAGTTTGGCAGTCAGCTTCCCAACCCCGCCTTCAATTTGATTAGGATTTCCCCAGCGCGAAATGATCACGCCTAAATTGCTGATATCTGCCTCAACATCAAGCGAGGTCTGCTCATTACCTACTTGGGCATATTCCAACCACTTGCCGGTAATACTGACTTTCGCTTCTGGATTATTGACGGTTAATGAATCGATCTGAAAGCGATCACCTTGGTTACTCGCTTTTAGCGTTGTCACACCAAGCTGACCTTTTGCCCAAGTAAAATCGTTAATAGTGAGATCAATATCGGGTAATAAGCGAATTGTTTTCTGGCTTGAAACGGGCCTTGAAACTGGGTTGACTACACTCATTTCAGAATTGAGTGGTAGCTTAGGAGAATTCGCTTGCGGGACATGGAGGTAGCTCAATTTGCCACTCACTTTATTAGGCTTTCCTGATGCTGAATTCAACTGAAGATCAACTTGACCAGTAAGCGCAGGGGAATTGATCCGTGCCAGTAAGCCATTATTTTTTCCACTAGCATTAATATTAAGATCGGGCCAAGTGCGATTTAAGAAAATGAAATTCTTAATTTGGGCATTAAATTGACCAATTGCTACATCCGTTAGACCAATTGCATTCGAACTCGATCCCTCTTTACTAGATCCACTATTCAAAAATGTTTGCCAGCTATCGGCATTCAGTTCTGCCAATTGCATACTGATATTGGTATCGCTCGTAGGCTTCGGCGCTATTACACCAACGCCAATGCTTTGGCGAGACGCCTCGCCATCAATAAGGTTGCCTTGTGCTGAGATCAAATCACCAATCCGACCAGACCAATCGACTGTATGGGGTTTCGTTTTAGAGCCAGGCGTACTTTGAATCGTAATCTCTGCTTGTAACGCAGTGCCAGCTTCCTTTTTTAATGGCGCAGGCACATCAAAGCTGAGATTCTGTAAATCAAAATTGAGATTAAGATTGGCAGCCAATGAACTTGCGGCAATTGAGCCTTTGTAATTCAATTTACCGCCAAGCGCCATTAGGAAGGGATTTGCAGCAAGCTTTGCATTAGCAAAATACGATTTTATGGCATTACTATTGGCATTGCCATTGATCGTAAATAATTTTTTATTAGCGCTATCCACCGTACTGATGATTTGCATCGTGCCACCCATTAAATCCGCATGCACATCCTCAAACTCTGCTTTTTCATCACGTAAACGAAGGGTGCCGCGAATATTTTCCAGGGGTGGAAATTGATCCCATTGAGCGCGATTTTTACTGATGCCTAGTTCAGCATTAATGATTGGGTCCTGATTTGCATCAAAAGGAATTTGTAAATCAAGCTTTAGCAATGCGGGCCCAGAGACTTTAAGATTTTTACTGACCTGATCATGATTGAATAAAACAGGCGTTGGTTGTAGATATTCAAACATTTGCGCCAGATCACCTTGAGCGTCACCTTTAATTTGTAGAATTGGCTTTGCCGCACTCATATTGGCAATGCCGGCTGAAAATTGCTGCAAAATTACCTCTTTGTATTTGGCTTGCTCAATCGTAATATCAAGCTTGGATTGTTGAATCGTTACTAGACCATTAACTGCGCTAAAGCTCGGCCACCTTCCTTGACTGGTTGGCAAGAGCGGATCTGGAATAAGGGTAGCATTGACGACAGGTAGATTAACTGAAAACTCTCCCGTTTGAGGTTTCGCAAACGGAATTTCAGTTGGCGCACCTTTAATATGAATTACCCCATTCTTGACTTCACCAGAGGTAAACGCTTTAGCAAGAAAATTTTTAGTTTCTGTATTCATCGCAATTGGCAGATAGCGGTGAATTTGCGGCATCTCAGCGCGTGCAAGATTCATATCTAGAGTTAGGAAATCGGCCTCTTTTGAATCTTTTAAAAGATAGGTAGCAGAAAAATGACTGCTTACGTCTTTATTTTCAACTTGCACTTTTTTACCACTAATTTCCCAATTATTTTTCGTTTTTTTCCATTCCAGAATTCCACTAGCTTGATCAAACTGGAGTTTAGAGTCACTCAAAAAATCGTTAATTTGGAGAGCTAAATGTTGCGCATCAAGGGTTAAGGAGCCCGCTTTTTCAGTGGTCAACAATGTGCCAGTTAAATGCGCAACCGAGGGCAGTTCTTTAAAGGGAGTGGTAAAACTGACATCAACCAACTTAACACTGAGGTTTAAATCGAGTTGCGCTTCACTAAGCCAAGAAGTGGGCAAAGGCAAGGATGATTTAGTTTCTGCCCAACTGAGATCAATATTTTGTAGCTCGCCGCTAGCCCGTGCATTGGTAATCAGCTGTTTGAGTTTTTTCGGTAAGGGTAAATTTTTGACAAAAAGAGTGAGGTTTGCAATCTGAATGGAAGGTGCCGAGAAACCAAATTCCTTTATTTCTGAATTAATCTCAGGCGCTCGCCATTTAAAGGTCATGGACTCCATTTTTTTTAAAGGGCTATTTGCAGCACTTTGCAGATCGCGCCAAACTAAATTTTTGGTCGTCAGTAAAATCATTTTGCCAGCCCTAGTTTGGGTTAAGTTGAACTCAATGTGACCAAATCCAAGTCCTTCTTTCTCCTTCGTAGTCTGCAGTTGAATTTGCTCACCGTTGAATTGGATGGCACTACTTTTTGGCTTGCCGCCATCGAGTACCAATTTGCCGTTTGAGTTTAAGAGGCCAGCAACAGAGTAAATTGGCAATTTAAAGTCTTGGGAGAGTTGGGCCAAATTTAAACCACTCAAAACCCAAGAAAATTCACCATCCCAATTGCGCCAATTACCGGCTTCGCTAGCCAGATGGTGGATGAAGTTAGCTTCCAGCTGCAAGGGTTGTTTATGCCAAGGACTTTGTAAGCTTAATTCGCCATAATGACGGCGGATGCCATTCGTGAGTTCAAAGCGATCAAGTTGAATTGCAATGGGGGTAGGGTTACGACCCAGATCTTGCCACATAATTTGCGCATTCTTAATACGTATCTGGTCTTGATTGAGAAGCCAATTAACTGCAGAAAAATCGCCGGGGTCATTTTTTAAATTGATCCCAGCGATTGCAATATTGCCCTTTTGATCACGGCGCATCTCAATGCGGGCATCGTCAAATTCGAGTTGTGCAAAGTAGGGCTTCAAGTGATACAAAGTTAGCCAACTTAATTCGCCTGAGATATTTTTAATTTCCAGTAGAGGCGCAAGATTGGGTACTTTATTTTTATTGGGATGAACAAACCGAAAGCCTTGAATTTGAAATGATGGTCTCAGTCCAGCCCAAGCAACGGTAAGTTGATCAATTTCAACCTCAGACCCTAAGCGCGCACCGATGAGGCGTTCAATTGCTGGTTTAGAGGTTTCCACTTGCGGCCAGAGCCAAAAGCGAATGGTTAAATGCCCTAAAACGAAGAGCATAGCCAGGCTTGCCATGAGAATCAATAAACGCCGCCACCAGCGTTTTAATTTAAAGCTTTGGGGTCCTAATTTACCGAGCATGACCTGTATTATCCGTCAGCATTACCACCTCCGACTGTTCCTCCTCAAGAGCTCAGATTAAGATGGAGTCATGAGCTTATTTCAGTCCCAAGTAACCTATTTGCGGCGCCATTCAGTTTTTTCTGATCGCTGGCTGCTTGCGAACCCGAATTGGCTGGAGTGGCTAGCCCTTTGTGGGGAATTGCCCTTGGAGCGCACGGGTATATTGGCGCTCTTGCCAGAAGCTATTGAGGCAGCAAGTAATCCCAATACTGCAGAAACTGAGTTCATGGCGCATATGCGCTTAGCAAGGCAGCGATTTATGATTTGGCTTGCTTTTCGTGACCTGAATCAGCTGGCCAGCTTAGCTGAGGTTACTGCCGCGCTTAGCTTTTTTGCCGAACAAGTGATTGCTTTAGCAGTATTGCGTGCCCGCTTAGACCTCCAGAACCGTTTTGGTTTGCCTTGGAGTCATACCTTAAATTGTGAGCTGCCACTGATGGTGGTGGGGATGGGTAAATTAGGTGGCTATGAACTCAATGTTTCTTCCGACATTGATTTAATTTTTCTCTATGAAGAAGACGGCAATACTCAGGGAGGTGTTAACTCCTTATCAAATCATGAGTGGTTTGATAGGGTTGGTAAGCGGGTGATTAAATTACTTGCCGAACAAAGTGCCAATGGCTTTGTATTTAGGGTAGATATGCGCTTACGGCCAAATGGGGATTCAGGTCCATTAGTGTGCAGCCTTGATATGCTCGAAGAATATTTAACGGTACAAGGTCGAGAGTGGGAGCGCTACGCATGGATAAAAGGGCGTTTAGTCTACCCCCCATCTTCTGCTAGTGAATTTGAGCGATGCAATAAAGCATTAACGCAAATTGTGCGCCCCTTTATTTACCGGGGCCATTTAGATTACGGCGTCATTGCCGCACTACGCGAATTACACGCCCAAATTCAGCGCGAAGCTGAGCGTCGAAGCATTAGCCGCTCTGGTCGACCTAACCGCGTACAAGATATTAAATTGGGTCGTGGCGGAATTCGTGAAATTGAATTTTTAGCGCAAATGTTTCAATTAATGCGCGGGGGTACAGACCCTCGATTTCAGATTCGCCCAACCTTAGAAGTATTAAGTTTAATTGCCCAGCAAAATCTATTGCCCCCGGCAGAAATTGATAATTTAGCCCAGGCCTATCAATTTTTAAGGCGCTTAGAGCATCGTTTACAAATTTGGGAAGATCAGCAAACCCATTCTTTACCAGAAGACGAAGCAATTCAGCAAAGACTAGCAGAGACCATGACTAGCGTAGAGGCTGGGACTACCAATCCAATGCTGAGAGCCGATTTTTTACTTCAGCTCGAGCATCATCAAAATAATGTAGCCAGGTTATTTGACAAGGCATTTGCACTGGATAAAAACAATCGCCTTAATGTCGATACCCTTTTGCCCACTTGGGAGCCTGATGCAAGTCTTTTTCCAGAGTCCATGCGGCGCTGGCAATTGTGGCTTGCTAGTGCTAAACAAAAAGCCTTGCCAGAATCAAGTCGTTTAATCCTTGTCAACCTCTTAAAAAAAGCAGTTGATTTATTGATGACCGAGACGCTCGAACCAGAAGAGGCGGATCGAGTTCTCTTGCGGTTTTGTGATTTGCTAGAGGCCATAGCAAGACGCGGTGCCTATTTAGCAATTTTGGCCGAGTATCCACAAGCTTTAATTAATATTTTTGCTTTGTTGAGGTCCTCAGAATGGGGCGCGAAATACCTTACTCGCCATCCTCACTTACTAGATAATTTACTCGATTCAAGTACTGAAGAAAAATTAGTACATGAACCCGCACTGTATTGGGGTGAAGTAAAGGCTAATCTTGATCTAAGGCTTGATGATGCTTTACAAGATGCCACCACCGATGAGCAGGCAATGAATGTATTACGGGTTTGCCACCAAACGGAAACATTTTTAATTTTGTTGGCAGATTTAGGGATTGGCACCCAAAAGCCGTTGGGCGTTGAAAAAATTAGCGATCGCTTATCAGCACTCGCTGATATGATCTTGCAAGTGAGTTATGAGCGAGTGTGGACAGGCGTAGCGAAGAAATTTACCTTGTTAAGTAATCCCCTACCACCATTTGCTGTCATTGCCTATGGCAAATTAGGTGGTAAAGAGCTCGGTTATGCTTCTGATTTAGATTTGGTATTTATCTATGCGGCCGAAGAGCATGATTTAAAGGCGCAAGAAATTTACACCCTGTTGGCCAAGCGGATGATTAATTGGCTGACTGCATTTACTTCGGCGGGGACTCTATTTGAGATCGACACCCGCTTAAGACCGAATGGATCGGCTGGATTTTTAGTCACCAGCTTGGTGGCATTTAGGCAATATCAATTTCGGGAAGGAAAAAATGTTGCTTGGGTTTGGGAGCATCAAGCGCTCACACGCGCACGTTTTGCTGCCGGGCAAATTTCGCTTGCCCCTGAATTTGATGAGATTCGTTCTGCAGTCTTAGGGCAGATTCGCGAACCTAGCCTATTACGTCAAGAGATTTTAGCGATGCGCCTCAAGGTGCATGAGGGGCACCCCAATGCTACCAATCAATTTGACTTGAAGCATGATGCAGGTGGTATGGTGGATATAGAATTTATCGTGCAATATTTAGTTTTAGCATTTGCTCATTTTCACCCGCAGTTAATCGCTAATTTGGGGAATATTGCCTTACTTAGCATTGCTGCCGATTGTCAATTAATTGAGCGTCCTGCCGCTCTCGTAGTTGGCAATGCTTATCGTTTGTTTAGAGCCAAACAGCATCGCTTACGCTTAGATGGAGTGGATAAATCGCGGCTTGATTTACAACTACATCCGGAGTTTGTGGCGGCACGCCTTCAAGTAATCGCGTTATGGAAGACGATTTTGCAGCCTAATGTTGCTCAAGAAGTTCGCGCGCATGACGCCGAGTAGTTTCGGTGATGGTTGCGCCGCCCAGCATACGGGCAATTTCTTCAACCCGCTCTGCGCGGCTTAATAAGCTGACATGGGAAAGCGTTTTTTCTTGATCTTGGGTTTTACTAATCGCCTTACTGACCTTCAGGTGCTGATTGCCTTGTGCTGCCACTTGAGGTAAATGGGTCACACAAAGAATTTGATGTGATTCGCCAAGTTGGCGTAATAAACGACCCACAGTTTCTGCTACCGCCCCGCCAATACCGGCATCGACCTCATCGAAAATTAACGTTGGCGTAAAAGCAGCTTGGCTAGTGATGACACTAATAGCCAGACTAATACGCGCTAATTCTCCGCCGGATGCGACTTTTGCTAGGGGTCGGGGTGTTGCCCCTGGGTGGGCGGCAACCAAAAATTCAATTTGCTCTAAGCCGCCTGCACTGCCCTCGGCTAGTGGTAGCAAGCTAATTTGCAGTTGTCCGCCTGCCATCGATAGGCCTTGCATTGCAGCTGTAACTTCTTGCCCCAATTGCTTTGCCATTTTGCTACGGTCTTGCGTCAGTTGTTGCGCTAATTTCATAAAATCTGCTTCCGCAGTGGCGACCTGTTTTTTTAGAAGGTCAATATTTTGTGCGGCGGTTAACGTTGCTAAGCCATCTTCAGTGTCGAGTAAGAGTTGCGGTAATTGTTCAGCCGGCACTTTAAATTTGCGTGCGGCACTATGCAACGCTTGCATGCGCGCTTCAGTTTCTCCTAGTCGCTCTGGATCAAGTTCAATTTTTTGGAGATAGCGCGTGAGACTATGAACCGCCTCATCTACCTGAATTTGTGCTGTTTCAAGTGTGACACTAACCTCCATCAGGTTGCTATCGTGCGCACTCAGGGTTTGGATCTCGCTGCTAGTTTTAGAGAGTACCGTGGCTACTGAATTTTCAACTTCACTTAAGCTATCAATTACTGCTTGGCAACCACTAATAATTTTTGCCGCATTTGCTAGACGCGCATGATCGCTTTGAATTGTTATCCATTCATCTGTTTGTGGCGAGAGTACTTGCAATTCCTCAAGTTGCCATTCCAAGCGCTCACGTTCACGTTGTATATCTTGGCCTGCATTTTCAGCTTGAACTAGTCTGCGACGGCTCTCATTCCATTGGCGGAATTTTTCGGCAACTGTTTTTGCCAAGGTAGTTAAGCCCGCATGGTGATCGAGTAAATCGCGTTGTGCACCGCCCTTTAGAAGTAGTTGGTGGGCGTGTTGACCATGAATGTCAACTAGTAAATCACCGGCTTCACGTAATTGGTTTAAGGTTGCCACGCTGCCATTAATAAAGGCTCGGCTGCGCCCACTTGTTTCAATAGTGCGTTTTAACAGCAGGCCCTCGCCATTCTCTTCTATGGGAAAACCTTGCTCTTCAAGCCAATTATTGAGGACTTGTTGTAGTTGAGTTGCAAGCCTAAAAAAGGCGCTAATTTCAGCGCGCTTACAACCTTCACGAATTTGACTGCTATCGGCTCGCTCACCCAAAACTAAGCTTAAGGCATCGAGCAAAATCGATTTACCGGCGCCGGTCTCGCCGGTTAAGACAGTAAAGCCGGTGGCAAAATCTAATTCAAGTTGGTCAACGATGACAAAGTCACGCAGCGTTAGTGTTTGCAACATCAGTTATTCGCTTGTTACTGAAATCAAAAGGTCGAAGGATATTCATTCCAATGCAGTTTTTCCCGCAGCGTTTGGTAATCGCTGTGACCGCGTGGATGGAGCAGGGTGATTGATTTATTGGATAAGCGCACTTCGATACAGTCACCAATTTGTAAATTGGTGAGCGATTGCATATCAAAGTTCACAATCACATCTCCACCACCTGCGACTTCAATGCTTACAACGGCATCTTGGGGCAAAACAATGGGCCGATTAGAAAGCGCATGGGGCGCAATGGGTACCAAAACAATACCTGGTACCTTAGGGTGCAAAATTGGTCCACCAGCCGATAAGGCATAGGCGGTAGAGCCAGTGGGTGTCGAAATAATTAAGCCGTCAGAGCGCTGGTTGTACATAAATGAGCCATTGACTGATACCGCGAGCTCTAACATGCCCGAAGTGCCAGAGCGATTGACGACGACATCGTTTAATGCCAGCGCTTGATTAATGACCTGCGAGCCACGCCGAACCACAGCATCCAAGAGTGTGCGGGTATCAGCCTCATATTCGCCACGGATAATTTGCGGTAGCACGGTTGCGATGTCTTGAATGGGAATATCGGTCATGTAACCTAAGCGACCCATATTGATTCCCACTAATGGAACTTGGCTACCAGCTAGTTGTCTGCCGATACCAAGCATCGTGCCATCGCCACCCAGCACCACGGTCAAATCAATTGCGTTAGCAAAGGACTTGAGGACTTGAGTGGGATACTGCTTTAAGCCAATATGTTTAGCGGTGTCGGCCTCAACAAAAACCTCACACCCGAGCTGCGCAATTAAGCCGGCTAACTCTTGCAGTCGCTCTCCAATGCCCTCGGCCTGGTATTTGCCAACAAGGGCAATGCGACGAAAGTGAATTTCAGCTAATTTTGCAGATGGGCTTAACATATAACGATTAAACCATAGGCATAAAATCACTTCCAACATGGATGATCGGTCCCGCGCACTTCTCAAAACCTTAATCGAGCGGTATATCGAGGAGGGGCAACCCATTGGGTCGCGGACCCTGTCGCGCTATTCCGGGCTCGATTTGTCGGCCGCGACGATCCGTAATGTGATGGCAGATTTAGAGGACTTGGGTTTGGTCACCAGCCCCCACACTTCCGCTGGACGGGTGCCAACCCCCCGCGGCTACAGGCTATTTGTCGATACCATGGTAACGGTTCGACCGCTTGAGGAGCTTGCCTCAAAGGCGATTGAAAAGGGTTTACCCTCCAACTCACCCCAACAGGTCATGACCTCCGCGGCTGAAATGCTCTCGAATTTGACCCATTTTGCAGGCGTGGTAATGACTCCCAAGCGCGCCCAGGTTTTTAAACATATCGAATTTTTACGACTGGGAGAGCGAAAAATACTCTTAATTATGGTTACCCCAGAGGGGGACGTGCAAAACCGTATTTTGCCCACCACTCAAGATTACAGTCCAAGCCAATTGATTGAGGCAGGTAATTACATTAACTCCCAATTTGCCGGTAAAAGCTTTTCTGAGGTTCGGAAGCGTCTATTGCTGGAATTGGATAAGTTGCGTACCGATATTTCGGGCTTAATGGTATTGGCCTTAAATACGGGAGTCTCTGAGTCAGCATTTACCCAAAATGAGGTGGTAGTTTCTGGTGAGCGGCGCTTAATTAATGTAGGTGATTTAAGTTCCAATTTAGATAAATTACGCAAAATGTTCGATATGTTGGAGCAAAAGTCGGTACTAATGCAGTTGCTTGATGTCTCGAGCCACGCCGATGGAATTCAAATCTTTATTGGCGGGGAAAGCGATTTACTGCCTTACGAGGATTTGGCCATCATTAGTGCGCCCTATAGTGTTGATGGGCAAATTGTGGGTACTTTGGGTGTTATTGGGCCAACCCGAATGGCTTATGATCGGGTCATTCCGATCGTCGACATTACTTCCAAGTTATTGTCGGGAGCTTTAAGTAACCCACTCACTTGAGTATTCTAGGTTAACCTTGCCCCTTGAGTCTAATTTAGCCCATTCCTTAAAAGCTTATTTGTGAATCAACCATCCCATTTGCGCGCTTCGCAAACCGCCATTCTTTTATTAAATTTAGGCACCCCTTCTGCGCCGACGCGGCAAGCTGTGCGTATTTATTTACAAGAATTTTTATCTGATCCACGGGTTGTAGAAATTCCTAAGTTCGTTTGGTGGCTTTTATTAAATCTGATTATTTTGCCGATTCGCAGTGGTACCTCAGCCAAAAAATATGCCTCGATTTGGCTTGGTGAGCTTGGCTCACCTCTGCTCCATTATTCCCGTTTGCAAGCGCAAGCGTTACAAGCAAAATTCACGCAGCAGAACCAGCCGATCATCGTTGAGTTAGCAATGCGTTATGGCAAGCCCTCAATGGCAGAGGTGGTTGAAAAAATGCAGGCACTGGGCTCGATTGAGCGACTTTTAGTGCTGCCTTTATATCCCCAATACTCTGCTACTACATCAGCCTCGAGCTTTGATGAAATGTTGCGCTTAATGAGTCATTGGCGCAATCAGCCTGAGCTACGCGTGGTCAAGCATTTTCATGATAACCCTGCCTATATCGAGGCATTGCGCCAGAGCATTGCACTTTTTTGGCAACAACAAGGGCGGCCAAACTTTGCCGCTGGCGAACGTTTGGTAATGTCTTTTCATGGCCTACCAAAGCGCAATTTACTCATGGGTGATCCATACCATTGCGAATGTTTAAAAACAGGACGTTTGTTGGGCGAGGCTTTAGGTCTTGAGCCAGGACAGTATTTAGTCACCTTTCAATCACGCTTTGGTAAGGCCGAATGGCTTAAGCCTTATACCGCCTTAACCCTTGAGTCCTTGGGTAAGAGTCGCTGCCCTCGAGTCGATATTGTTTGTCCAGGTTTTCCCGCAGACTGCCTAGAAACCTTGGAAGAAATTGCGATGGAAGGTAAAATTCTTTTTGAAGAAGCGGGTGGTAAGAATTACAACTACATCGCTTGCTTAAATGATAGCCCGCAGTGGATTGAGGCTTTAATGACGATTGCCAAGTCTCATTTAAGTGGTTGGCCAGTATTACCAGAAACTACAGCTGAGTTACGTTTACGCGACGAACGAGCCACCGCAGCAATGACTCGTCTAGCTAGCGATAATTAAGTTGCGGTACTTGAAAAAAGCGATCTTATCCCCAACTAACTTTCTTACCCAAGCGATTATTGTGAGTGAATTTTATTTATGACCCAAGCAAAACCGGACACCCAAAATCCCCAGCCTCAGCAAGAAGAGAGCAATGTAACCCAGCCGGATGATTTACATGACGGCACGTCAGAGACTCCTGCCGCAAGTGGCTCACCGGAGTTAGAAATAGCCGAGCTGAATCAAAAATTAAGCGAAATGCAGGATAACTTTTTACGCGCTAAAGCGGAAGGGGAAAATATTCGCCGCCGGGCTGCCGAAGATATCGCTAAAGCACATAAGTTTGCTATTGAAAATTTTGCTGAGCATCTTATTCCTGTGGCCGATAGCTTGCATGCCGCCTTAGCAACTGAAGCGGTCGATGCAAAGGGGTTTAAAGAGGGTCTTGATATCACCTTAAAGCAATTGTCTTCGGCCTTTGAAAAAGGCCGCTTAGCCGAAATTAATCCTGCAGCTGGCGACAAGTTTGACCCGCATTTGCACCAGGCTATCGCGATGGTGCCTTCTGACCAAGAACCAAACACCGTGGTAAGCGTCCTCCAAAGGGGGTATTCCTTGGCGGATCGCATCTTGCGGCCAGCCTTAGTTACTGTCAGTCAGGCGAAGTAGGGCGCGGGCTATTTAGCCCCAAAAATTGCCCAAAATGAGCCCAAAATAGCGAAAAAACCCTGTTTTAGGGCTTGAATTTAGCTTATTTGCCCCCATTTATTGGGTAGGAAATGATTCACAAATTAATTTAAGCAGCAGTATTCATCTAGTAATTAATTATTTATTTGGAGCAGATATGGGAAAGATTATTGGTATTGACTTGGGTACAACGAATTCGTGCGTTTCTGTGGTTGAAAATAATGCCCCCAAAGTAATTGAAAACGCTGAAGGTGGTCGCACTACCCCTTCAATTATTGCTTACACCGAGGACGGTGAAGTATTGGTTGGTGCACCCGCTAAAAGACAGTCGGTGACCAATCCTAAAAACACCATTTATGCAGTCAAGCGCTTAATGGGACGTAAATTTACTGATGCCGAAGTACAAAAAGACATCACCTTAATGCCTTATGCCATTGTGCAAGCAGATAACGGCGATGCGTGGGTTGAAGCGCGTAGCAAAAAAATGGCGCCACAACAAGTTTCAGCAGAAATTCTACGCAAAATGAAAAAGACGGCTGAAGATTATTTAGGTGAGGAAGTCACTGAAGCAGTCATTACTGTGCCAGCATATTTCAACGATAGCCAACGTCAAGCAACTAAAGATGCGGGCCGCATTGCTGGCTTGGATGTGAAGCGGATTATCAATGAGCCCACTGCAGCAGCACTGGCATTCGGACTCGACAAGCAAGATAAAGTCGATCGCAAAATTGCGGTTTATGACCTCGGTGGCGGTACTTTTGACGTTTCAATTATTGAAATCGCTAACGTTGATGGTGAAAAACAATTTGAAGTTTTATCAACGAATGGCGACACCTTTCTTGGTGGCGAAGATTTTGACCAACGCATTATCGACTGGATCATTGCAGAATTCAAAAAAGAACAGGGCGTCGATTTAAGTAAAGATGTATTAGCTTTGCAGCGCTTAAAAGATGCGGCTGAAAAAGCTAAGATTGAGCTTTCGTCTGCTCAGCAAACCGAAATTAACTTGCCATACGTGACTGCGGATGCGAGCGGTCCTAAGCATTTAAATTTAAAATTAACGCGCTCTAAGCTCGAGTCTTTAGTTGAAGGTCTGATTGACCGTACGCAAGGCCCTTGCGAAATGGCGATTAAAGATGCTGGTGTTTCAATTGGCGATATCGATGATGTGATTTTAGTCGGCGGTCAAACCCGTATGCCTGCTGTGCAAGATAAAGTCAAAGCTATTTTCGGTAAAGAGCCACGCAAAGATGTGAACCCTGACGAGGCTGTTGCAGTTGGTGCGGCGATTCAGGGCTCGGTGTTATCGGGCGATCGTAAAGATGTGCTCTTACTCGATGTAACGCCGCTATCTTTGGGAATTGAAACGCTTGGCGGTGTGATGACCAAGATGATTCTTAAAAATACAACTATTCCTACTAAGCATTCCCAAGTCTATTCCACGGCTGAAGATAATCAACCTGCAGTCACTATTAAGTGCTTCCAGGGTGAGCGTGAAATGGCCAGTGCCAATAAATTGTTAGGCGAATTTAATTTAGAGGGTATTCCGCCTGCACAACGCGGCTTGCCACAAATTGAAGTGACCTTCGATATTGATGCCAACGGTATTTTGCATGTCACTGCAAAAGACAAGGCTTCGGGCAAAGAAAATAAAATTACCATTAAGGCGAATTCAGGTTTAACTGAAGATGAGATTCAACGCATGGTAAAAGATGCTGAAGCTAATGCGGTAGAAGATAAAAAAATGCTGGAGTTGGTCACAGCGCGAAATACGGCAGATGCTTTAGCGCATTCTACTAAGAAAACCCTAGAAGAGCATGCTGCTACTTTAGATGCTAGTGAAAAAGAGGCGATTGAAACTGCTTTGAAGGCTTTAGAAGAAGCCATTAAAGGTAGTGATAAGGCTGATATTGAAGCCAAATCTGAAGCGCTGGGTAAGGCTGCACAAAAACTGGCTGAGAAAGTACAAGCAGCTGAGCAAGCTAAGGCTGCTGGTGCATCCGCTGGTGGAGCTACAGGTGGTGGCGCAGCGAGTGGCGCTGGTGCAGCACCAGATGCTGATGTGGTCGATGCTGAATTTAAAGAGGTCGATGAGAAGAAGTAATTAACGTAAACACGTAGTTGTAAATAACAAGTCGGCCCTGTGCCGACTTGTGCCGTTTTAATGAAGTTGAAAGGAAGAATCTGTGGCCACCAGTAAACGCGATTATTACGATGTTCTTGGTCTCTCGAGAAGTGCGAGTGAAGAGGATATTAAAAAGGCCTATCGCAAGTTAGCGATGAAGCATCATCCTGACCGCAACCCAGATAATAAGGGTTCAGAGGCGCAATTCAAGGAAGCCAAAGAAGCCTATGAAGTTTTAACCGATCCCCAAAAGCGGGGAGCTTATGACCAATATGGTCATGCCGGCATCGATCCCAGTATGGGTGGGATGGGCGGCTTCGGTGGCGGCGCATCGGGTGGCTTTGCAGATGCGTTTGGCGACATCTTTGGCGACATCTTTGGCCAGTCTGGTGGACGAAATGCGGGCGGACCCCAAGTCTACAAGGGCTCTGATCTGCGCTACAACATGGAAGTCTCTTTAGAGCAGGCGGCTGAAGGATATTCGACTCAAATTCGGGTACCGAGTTGGAGTGATTGCAAACCTTGCAAAGGCAGTGGCGCTGAGCCTGGCACAAAAGTAGAAGATTGCCCTACTTGCGATGGGCGCGGACAAGTTCGCGTTTCACAAGGCTTTTTTTCCATGCAGCAAACTTGCCCTAAATGCCGCGGTACCGGTAAGTACACACCTAAGCCATGCAAGCAATGCCAAGGCAGCGGCAAAATTAAAGAACAGAAAACCCTCGAAATTAAAATTCCTGCGGGCATCGATGATGGCATGCGCGTTCGCTCGGTCGGCAACGGCGAGCCAGGTATTAATGGTGGGCCAGCGGGCGACTTATACGTTGAAGTGCGGGTTAAGTCACATCCCGTTTTCGAGCGAGATGGCAGTGATTTGCATGTGCAGATGCCGATTTCTTATGCCGCTGCTACGCTTGGTGGCGGAATTGAAGTGCCGACTTTATCGGGGCGAGTTGAGTTTCCAGTGCCTGAGGGCACGCAAACGGGCAAGACTTTCCGTTTACGTAATAAGGGAATCAAGGCCTTAAGATCAGCAGTGCTAGGTGATCTGTATGTCCATGTCGTTGTGGAAACGCCAGTAAAATTGTCTGAAGAGCAGAAAAAATTACTGCGTCAATTTGATGATAATTTAAAGCAGGGCGGTGAAAAACATAGCCCGCATCAAAATGGGTGGATTGATCGCGTCCGCAGTTTTTTTAATTAAAACAGTGTTCCTCAGCAGGGAAGTTGCCGGCCTTTACTTCTCTGACAAATGCTTTTACAGCCGCTTCAATCGAAGCTTCGCCAAGCAGAAAGTTTTTAACAAACTTGGCGGGTTTGCCTGGGGTCATGCCCAGCATATCGGGTAAGACTAACACTTGTCCTGAGCAATCAGCGCCTGCGCCAATGCCAATTGTTGGAATGGAGACTTCGGCTGTAATGCGTTTACCCAGTGAAGAAGGGATGGCCTCTAGAACCAGCATTTGCGCGCCAGCTGCAACGCACGCTTTGGCTTCGGCCACCATCGCACTGGCAGCATCAGCAACTTTCCCTTGTACTTTATAACCCCCAAGGATATGGACTGATTGAGGTAATAGACCTAAATGAGCACAAATAGGCACGCCACGATCGACTAAAAATTGGATGGTTTCAATTTGCCAACGGCCACCTTCAAGCTTGACCATGTTGGCGCCGGCACGCATTAACTCAGCGGCAGACTCAAGGGCTTGGTGGGGCTCACCATAACTTGCAAAAGGTAAGTCGGCGATTAAATACGCGCGTGTATTCGCGCGATTAACACAAGCAGTGTGATAAGCCATTTGGGCGATTGTCACGGGCGTAGTACTACTGTGGCCTTGCACCACATTTCCCAAGGAATCGCCAACCAAAATGACATCTACTCCCGTGCGATCTAATAAAGCAGCAGCAGTGGCGTCATACGCGGTGAGCATCGTGATTTTCTCACCTTTCGCATACATAGCAAGAAGGGTATTGATTGTTATTGGCATGATGCCATCAGCGTAACTCATAGCAATGAGTGTAATGAATAAATGCCCTGTTGGGCGCTTAGTTGAGTGTTTTGTAGGGGGGTTCGCTTGACTTCATCAGCATTTTTGCGTCGCAGGTACAGTTTCGACAGGGTAGCTTATCAATGCGTTGGTGTGCTACTTGGGGTAAAAAGGCCTTGAGAATCCCAAGTTCAGGTAAAAATAATTCAGGACAAATTTCTAACAGCGGTAATAAAACGAATGATCGTTCAGTAATCCGTGGGTGAGGCAGTGTGAGCTCAGTATCCTTTTGAGCGCAACCATCGAAAATTAAAATATCTAAATCGAGGGTACGTGGGGCGTTTTCGTAGGGGCGCTCGCGGCCAAATTGCTGCTCTATTGCTTGGCAGACATACAGCAAGCCATAAGGCTCAAGTTCGGTTTCAATTTCGACTACGGCATTAATGTAATCATTACCAAGGGCATCAACAGGCGCACTTTGGTAATAACAACTTTTACTCACAATATGTAACTCATTACGCAAGGCGAGACAAACGATGGCATCGGTAATAATTTGCCGAGTATCGCCAAGGTTGCCACCAAATCCAATAAAAGCCCGCGCCATTAATCTTTCCTATTCAAGATAAAGCTACTTTACTGAAAAAAGCTAAAGTTTGCTGGTACGGTTTAAGTCAGCATGCCTGCCGCAATTAAGGCGTGTTTAACATGAGCGCGATGCAGATCAGTCACATTAACCGCAGGGTGGCGTACTAACGAGTTAGGAATTTGCCCTAACTGTACTAAAGCCTCTTTGACGCAGGCGACTTCACTAGTCGGCGAGCTGGGTTCTTGATTCTCAAAAACACCGTCCATGATCGGTATACAAAAATCACGATGAATTCGGGTTGCAGTTGCAGCATCATTGTCCATGGCCGCAGCAATTAACTCGACCCATTTTGAGGTATTAATAACACTAATTCCAATTAAGGCACCATGCACACCATGCAGAATCATGCCAAGCAGTGGTGGTGAGTCGAGGGCTGCCAGCACCGAAATTTTATCGTGTAAAGCCTCCCATAACTGCACATAGCGGGTAACGGTGCCACAAGCCGCCTTAAGACCCACTACATTTTTCAGGGTGGCCGCCTTGACAAGAGCGGGTATAGAGTAAGCACACCCCGATGGGTCAGGGTATTGAAAGATAATCATTGGTAAATCAACTTGTTCATCCAGCATTTTAAAAAACCCATAAACCGAATCCGGATCCTGCGCAAGTCGACGATAGGGGCGTACATCAAATGGCGGGAGAACAAGCAGGGCATCTGCACCACCAGCTTTGGCTAAAAGTCCGTCCGCAATGGCAGCAGGCCCACGACCTTCTATACCACTAATTAGTATTTGACCGGGCATCATAACGCTACGTGCTAGCGCCAGAATTTTTTTCTTTTCTTCGTCAGACAACTGCAAGATTTCAGCTAAGCCAGCATTCACGGCCAAACCTTTAACTCCCGGGGTTTGGGCAGTTTCACTCAAATGCCTACGCAAGGCATCGTAATCAACACTTAGATCCGCCTTAAAGGGGGTAATAGTCGCTGGATAGAGGCCTCGCAGGACTAATGATTTAGAGGTTATTTTGTGCGTAGAGCTAGAGGACAAGGCAGATCCTTTCGGAGTAAGACACTAGTAAATGAATTACGCCATAATAACTTCTCTTTTGACATAACTTAAAACTCTTTTATGAGCTGTATTGATGATTGATATTCTAGTGATTGGCGGTGGCAATGCCGCCCTTTGTGCTGCAATCATGGCCAGAGAAGCCGGAGCTTCAGTATCTTTATTAGAGTCAGCCCCTTTTGAATGGCGAGGTGGAAATTCAACTCATACACGAAATATTCGTTGTATGCACGATGAGCCACAAGATGTTTTATTAGAGACCTATCCAGAAGAAGAGTATTGGCAAGATTTATTGAAGGTCACTGGCGGCATAACTAATGAGAAGCTTGCCAAAATTGCGATTCGGGAATCAAGCACTTGTCGTACGTGGATGCGTAAATATGGCGTTCATTTTCAAGCGCCGCTTTCGGGAACTTTGCATTTATCTCGCACTAATGCCTTTTTTATGGGCGGAGGTAAAGCTCTAGTCAACGCATATTACCGAAGCGCTGAAAGATTAGGCGTAAAAATCCATTACAGCTCACCGGTTAAATCTATTGAGCTAGCAGATCGCCATTTCATTGCCGCCATTCTTGAAAATGGTGAGCGTATTGAAGCGAAAGCTTGTGTATTAGCTGCTGGAGGTTTTGAGTCAAATATTGAATGGCAAAGAGAGGCTTGGGGTATTGATGAGCAAGGCAAAAGCTCAGCTGATAATTTTTTAATTCGGGGGACGACTTTTAACCAAGGTATCTTATTAAAAAATATGATCGATGCCGGAGCCGATTCAGTTGGTGATCCTACGCAAGCACATATGGCGGCCATTGATGCCCGCGCCCCTTTATATAACGGTGGTATTTGTACCCGTATTGATTGTGTCTCACTCGGAGTCGTGGTGAATGAGAATGCCCGACGTTTTTATGATGAAGGTGAAGATTTTTGGCCGAAGCGTTATGCGATTTGGGGTCGCTTGGTAGCACAACAACCTAATCAAATTGCTTATTCCATTATTGATTCAAAATCGATTGGCCGTTTTATGCCGCCTGTATTTGAGGGCACTATTGCCGATAACATTACCGATTTAGCCATGAAACTCAAGCTTGATCCACTGATATTGAATAAAACCATCGAGGATTTTAATCTCGCTTGTTGCCCTGGAACTTTCAACCATACGACCTTGGATGATTGTCATACTGAGGGACTTACTCCAGCTAAAACTCATTGGGCTACCCAGATTAATGTGCCGCCGTTTTATGCTTACCCCCTAAGACCGGGCGTAACATTTACTTACCTTAGTTTGAAAACCGATGAAACTACTGCGGTGCAATTTAAGGGTAAGCCCAGTAAAAATTTATTTGTTGCGGGCGAGATGATGGCTGGGAATGTATTGGGCAAGGGCTATACAGCAGGAATAGGAATGGCAATTGGCACCGCATTTGGCCGCATTGCAGGTCAGAACGCGGCAAAGGCTGCACTAAATGCAAAGACACGGGAGCTCGCATGAAAATTTTTATTATTTTAAATACTTTGTTGTTTTGTATGAATACCGTAACCTGGGCACAATCCAGTACTAGTTCCACATACCCTAATCGCGCAATTAAATTAATCGTTCCTTACGCTCCTGGCGGCGGTACTGATTTAACAGCGCGCTTGATGGCTAAAGTGATGACAACTTCTTTGGGGCAGTCTGTAGTAGTTGAAAACCGCGCTGGTGCGGGTGGTACTATTGGTAATGAGGCCGTTGCTAAGGCGCCAGCGGATGGATATACCTTACTCTTTAGTGCTGCTGGACCCCTTACGGTTTCCCCACATACCTATAGTAAGCTGGGTTACGAGCCGATTAAAAGTTTTGCGCCGGTTGCCTTAATTTCTGCCCAACCACTGATTTTGGTAGTAAATGCGAATTCCCCGTTTAATTCCGTTGCCGACATCATCAAGGCTGGGGCGGCTAAAAATAGCAAACTAAATTACGGTTCATTTGGTAATGGTAGTGTGGCGCATTTAGCAGGAGAGTCATTTAAGCTTGCCACCAAAATCAATATGACGCATATTCCTTATAAGGGTACTAGTCCCGCGCTAACAGCTTTATTGGGCGGCGAGATTGATTTAATGTTTGACACCATTAGCACCTCAGCCCCTTTTGTAAAGTCAGGTAAATTAAGGGCCTTAGCAATTGCCTATAAAAATCGCTCTCCCCTTTTGCCTAATGTACCAACCATGGAGCAGGCAGGGGTGAATAATTTTGAGGCAGGTACATGGTTTGGTGTTTTAGCACCAGCGGGTACTGATAAGAAAATAATTCAGCAAATTAATAATGTTTTAAATCAAGGGCTCAAAGATAAAGAGATTGCGGAAATTTTTGCCGCTGATGGGGCAGTTATTCTTGGCGGAACGCCGGAAGAATTTAATACATTCTTCTTAGCAGAATACAAAAAGAATGAGGTGATTGTGAAGGCAGCAGGTGTAACTGAGAATTAGCCAACGTATTCAAAAGTCTTAGAGATCAATGGCGGCTGGGTCTGGTTTAGTTTTTTTGCGCCGTCGCCGCTTGCTACCTAATTTAGTTACCTGGCCATTTTTTTCATCTTCTGCTTTGGCTAAGCTGATGAGTTCTTCACGCGCATTCACGTCAGCTTCAATAAATTGCGTCCACCACAGCCCTAATGAATTAGGCAATTCACCCGTAGTACAGCGCAATAACATAAAGTCATAACCCGCTCGAAAGCGGGGGGACTCAATGAGGCGATGGGGGAAACGACCTAGACGTTTTTCAAAGCGCGGTTGCATCGTCCAAATTTCGCGCATATCCGCTTCGAAGCGCCGCTGAATAGTGATCCCATTATTTTGGCTGGTAATCGTGTCATCCATCGCGGCGTGAAGAGCGGGTACATTGGCCATACCTCCAGCGATATTACTGCGCCAGTTTTGGTTTAAATCAGGCCATAACAAACTAGCGAACAGAAAACCAGCAGAGACTCCTTTACCCGCTTGGATACGCTCATCGGTATTGGACAGTGATAGTTTGATGAATTCGGTGCCAGCGCCACTGGCAGAATCGCCATCTAAGGCCTTATCGAGTAATGGCAACAAGCCATGATGAAGACCAGCAGCTCGAAGACCTTCAATAGCAGACCAAGAGTGCCCCGACATCAGTAGCTTAAGAATTTCGTCAAAGAGTCTTGCCGTTGGTACATCGTGAATCAAGTCAGCCAACTCGGCAATCGGCGCACGGGTTGCTGGGTCGAGCGTAAAACCGGTTTTAGCTGCAAACCGAATGGCTCTAAGCATGCGAATGGGATCTTCACGATAACGTTTGCTAGGTTCGCCAATCATGCGCAGCGTACGTTTTTTCATATCATCCATACCGCCGTGATAATCAAACACAGTTTCAGATGCTGGGTCGTAGTACATGGCATTGATGCTAAAGTCGCGGCGCTCCGCATCTTCAGCTTGTGAACCCCACACGTTGTCGCGCAAGATTCGCCCGCTTTCAGCGAGATGTTCGCCAACCTGATCAAGCATGGCGCGGAAGGTTGAAACCTCGATAATTTCAGGGCGCTCTTTGCCAAAAAATGTGACATGGACGATTTGAAAACGGCGACCAATGAGGCGAGATTTACGAAATAATTTTTGTACTTGTTCGGGAGTGGCATTCGTTGCCACATCAAAATCCTTTGGGCCAATTCCCAACACTAAGTCGCGCACAGCGCCACCAACGATAAAGGCCGAGTAACCCGCTTGCTGGAGCACTTGCGTTACTTTAACTGCATTTTTCGACAATAAATTAGGATCAATGCGATGGGTTTTTTTGCTGATACGTTGAGCAGCAATTTGTTTGGCACCCACTTTTTTAGGCTTGGGCTGGCGTTTAATCAGCCCTTTAATAAATCGGGTAATCAATTGAAAAGCTCGAGAATAGGCCAGCCACGTTTTTGGGCTTCAGCCCGCAAGAGCATATCCGGATTGGTTGCAATGGGATTGGTAACTTTTTTAAGTAAGGGTAAATCATTCATTGAGTCAGAATAAAAATAACTACGCGGTAGCTCTGCCAAAGCCATATCTAAACTGTGTAACCAAGCCTCGACCCGGTGTATTTTGCCATCACGAAAACTCGGTATTCCCTTAACCGCCCCGGTAAAATTCCCGTCTGGCCTATCGCCGACGGTTTCAGGTTCAGTAGCAACTAAATGGGTGATGCCAAAACTTTCTACAATCGGCCGGGTGACAAAACTATTGGTTGCAGTAACCACGCAACATAAATCACCCGCATCGAGATGGCGCTTGACTAAATCAAGCGCTTGCGAATGGACTTTTCCGGTAATGACTTCAGCCATAAAAATTTCATGCCAGGCTTTTAATTGTGGGCGGGAATGTTCTGCAAGAGGCTTTAAGGCAAAACTTAAAAACGCATCAATATCGAGCTTACCTTCTTTATAGTCGCTGTAAAACTGCTCATTTTTTTGCGCAAATACATCTCCATTTACCACACCAAGTCGCACTAAAAATTGACCCCATTCATAGTCGCTATCGAAGTGCAATAGCGTATGGTCTAAATCGAATAATGCTAATGTCGTCATCCAGCGTTACCAAGAGTTGGGTTGTTGGTTGCATGGGGTTGAATTTGTAGTAATTCGCGCACGAGTGGCAAGGTAACAGCACGTTTCATTTCAAGAGAATAGGCATCTAGTGCATCCAATAAGGCCATTAAGTTTGGCATATCGCGGTAAAAACGCTGCAGTAGCCAAGGCAATACTTCGGGCGATAAATTTAAGCCGCGCTCTGTGGCAGCTTGTTGTAAGGCCTGCATTTTTTCCTCATCACTTAAAGGCTGCACTTGAAATACTAAGCCCCAAGCTAAGCGAGTACGCAAGTCTTCACGTAGTTGCAAGCCAGCTGGTGCGCTATTGCCGGCCATAAAAACATGTAAGTTGCTGCTGCCATGGACCAAATTTAAAATCCGAAAAAGTGCCGCTGATAAACGCTCATCAAGCTGATCGACATCATCAACGGTAATGATAGTTGCTCGTTCTTGGCTGAGGAAGAGCGGTAATTTCTCTTCTAAACTCACCCAAGAAACAGGTTCATTTGCTTGTAGAGAAAAGTGCTGCAGATTCAGTTGCGCCGCCGCGTTATTTAAGGCACTTAGCAGATGGGTTCTGCCGGAACCCATTGCGCCCCACCAGTACAGCCAACGATAATTAAGCGCAGGCAATGAAGTATCAGCAGGATTGATTTCCCAGCCCGAAACGAGTAATTGCAGATGAGCGAGTAGGGCTGCATTACCGGTCGCTAAAAAATTGCTTAGTGTCGCTTTTTGGGGCTGACTAAGGTCAAGTGCAAATTGTTTTGGCAGCGCTGAATTTGGGGTCTTCACGATTATTTTTTTGAACCTTGATACCAACTTGATTCAAGATAGAGAGACCAAGCAAATTGAATCAGTACCAAACTTACGGCGCTGGCTGGTAGGGCTAGTAGTACCCCAAAAAATCCAAATAACTTACCAAAGATAAGTAAGGCAAATAAGACGGCTACTGGGTGAAGACCAATCCGTTCGCCGACTAGACGCGGGGTTAAGAAAAAGCCCTCTAACATTTGGCCGATACCAAATACCACTAATACACCAATAAGCTCTGCGCCCAAACCAAATTGTAAAAGGGCCGATAGTAACGCGAGGATAAAACCAAGCCAGAAGCCTAGATAGGGAATAATCACAACGATTGCAGTGAATACCCCTAAAGCAATTGCGCCCCGCACACCCACAATCGAGAGGCCGGCGCAATAATAAATTGCCATTACGAGAATGACCAAAATTTGGCCGCGTAAATATTGCGACAGGAGGCCATCAGTTTTTGCGCACAGGTGTTGCGCAGTTGTTTGAAAACGTAAAGGGATTAATTTTTTTAAATATTGAAAGAAGTGATTCCAATCAAGCAAAAGATAAAACAGGACAAATAGCGTTAAGACCAAATCGATAAGGACGCTCAGAATTGATCCACCAGAAGAAAGAATCGTTCCTAGGGTCGTGTTCACTACATTTTTGGCGTTATCACTCACTAAAGCACTAATTTTTTGGGTCGCAATTGCTTTAATTGCGACCCAGTCAAAGGCAATATTGTGTTCGGCTAATTTTGGTGCCAACCACATTTGGGTTTTCTCAATCCACTCGGGTAGCTGAGTTTTAATTAAGGGAATTTCCTGACTAATTAAGCTAATCAGCAAAATGACAATGCCGGCGAGCAGGCTTAAGCCAAAAATCATCGCTAAGCAAGCAGCTAGCGATTTTGGTAGCCGATGCTGCTCAAGCCATAAGGCAACTGGGCGTAAAGCGTACGCCAAAATGAAGGCTGCCAGGAAGGGAGTAAAAATTTCGGCCATGGGGCATTGATCCTCTAGAATTCAATGATTCTAACGATCAAGTTCAGTTCACCCCTAAATATCACCTATTTTTTATGACTAAATCCTCCTCCTCCCTGGCTGCAGGCCTTTCTTATCGCGATGCCGGAGTCGATATTGACGCCGGCGACGCGCTGGTTGAGCGGATCAAGCCGCTAGCCAAAAAAACCATGCGTGAGGGCGTTTTAGCGGGAATTGGCGGGTTTGGAGCACTATTTGAGGTGCCAAAGCGCTATCGAGAACCTGTTTTGGTAGCCGGTACCGACGGTGTTGGGACCAAGCTAAGACTGGCTTTTGAATGGAATTGCCATGGCACTATTGGCCAAGATTTAGTCGCCATGAGTGTGAATGATATTTTGGTGCAGGGCGCTGAACCTTTATTTTTTCTCGATTATTTTGCTTGCGGCCAATTAACGATCGATACAGCAGCCAGCGTTATTGGTGGCATTGCTAAAGGATGTGAAATTGCGGGTTGCGCGCTGATTGGTGGAGAAACAGCTGAGATGCCTGGCATGTACCCCCCTGGAGAATATGATTTAGCAGGCTTCGCAGTGGGCGCGGTTGAAAAATCAAAAATCATTAATGGTTCACGTATTTGTGCTGGCGATATCGTTTTGGCAATTGCCTCTAGTGGTGCTCACAGTAATGGTTATTCTTTGGTGAGAAAAATTATTGAGCGCGCTGGTGCAAAGCCGGATGACGATTTAGATGGTCGGCCATTAATTGAGGTGGTGATGGCGCCTACGGAAATTTACGTTAAACCCCTCTTAAAACTGATGTCTGAAATTGACATTAAAGGCTTGGCACACATTACTGGCGGCGGCATTGTTGACAATGTGCCGCGAGTCTTACCAGAAAATATGCAGGCGGTTATACAGCGCGACACTTGGGTGTTGCCCGCATTGTTTCGCTGGTTACAAACCCAGGGCAATGTAGCTGATGCAGAAATGGTGAGGGTATTTAACTGTGGAATTGGGATGGTATTAATCGTAGCGCCCGAGCTTGCGTCTACTGCAATAAAGTCATTAGCAGCTCAGGGCTTAAAGGTTTGGGTGGCTGGTGAAGTACGTGAGCGTCCCAGTGGCGAAGCTCAAACTCTGGTTATTTAATATTGAGCTGCTCTAAGCAATAGGCGAGAGCTTGTTGTTGGCCATTGGTCGTGAGCGAATCAAAGCATTGCCGGGTTGTAATCGCCCGTAGCCAAGTTAACTGGCGTTTAGCAAGTTGTCGTGAGGCTGCTAATGCTTTCTCCCGCATTGTTTCAAACGAGTCATGACCCGCTAAGTAATTCCATACTTGTCGATAGCCGACAGCGCGCATGGCAGGCAAGTCGGCATGAATTTCGGGGCGCTGACGTAGCGCTGTCACTTCTGCAATTAAACCTTGATCAAGCATTGCATCAAAGCGGTGTGCAAGACCTTCATGTAATTTTTGCCGCTCACTGGGTTCAAGTGCAATGAGCTTTAGTCCGGCTGGAATAGCTTCACCAGTGCGGCCATCCTGACTTGGACTTTCAGCTAACCAAGTTGACATCGGACGCCCACTGACTAAAAACACTTCCAAGGCCCGTTGAATGCGTTGCGAATCATTGGGTTTAAGGCGGCCAGCAGTCTGGGGATCGATTTGATTTAACTCTGCATGCAATGCCGGCCAGCCTAAGAGCGCTGCGCGCATTTCTAATTCTTGACGAATCTGTGGGCTCGCTGCAGGCAGGACTGATAGGCCGTAGGCCCAAGCTCGCCAGTAGAGCATCGTACCGCCAACCACAACTGGGATATGCCCGCGCGCCTGTATTTCTGTGCAGAGGCGTTTTGCATCCTTGGCAAAGCGTGCAGCAGAATAGGTTTCATGGGGCTCAAGAATATCAATTAAATGATGCTGTACTAAAGCCCGTTCAGCCCGAGAGGGTTTTGCACTACCAATATCCAAGCCTCGATAAACCAAGGCAGAATCCATGCTAATTAATTCAATTTCTACCCCGTGCAGGGCCGCTTTTTGGGCTACAGTAAGCGCTAAATGACTTTTGCCACTGCCAGTCGGTCCAACAATGCAGAGCACATCTGAGGGGCATTCGGCAGTATGAAGGCGCATTGATGGCGCAGTTTCTATGAGGGGCATTCGGCAATTATAGGAAGCTTGGGTGGTTAAGCCTGTTAATATCCTCCTCAATTTCAATTAAAGGGGTGAAGTTGGTGGATACCTTAATTCAATTAGGCGATTTCTTTTTGCATGTTGATCGTCACTTAGACCTAGTGATTCAAAATTATGGTAACTGGGCCTATGGCATTCTGTTCGCAATTGTGTTTGCTGAAACGGGCTTAGTTATCGCCCCATTTTTGCCTGGCGACTCCCTATTATTTATTGCTGGAGCTTATTGCGCTACTGGCCAATTTAATATGCTTACCTTATGCAGCGGTTTATTGATTGCTGCAGTCGTTGGTAATACCGTTAATTATTTTATTGGGCGCTGGATTGGGGAAAAAGTATTTGCTAGTCAATCACGTTGGATTGATCAATCTGCATTACGTAAGACCCACGCATTTTATGAAAAGCACGGGGGTAAGACCATTATTTTGGCGCGTTTTTTGCCCATCGTCAGAACCTTTGCGCCATTTGTCGCTGGTGTTTCGGCGATGAATTTTGCCCGCTTCCAATTTTTTAATATTGTTGGTGCGGGAATCTGGGTGGTCGGTCTAGTGGTTGCTGGATATTTTTTCGGCAACATTCCGATCATTCGGGAAAACTTAAATGTGATTGTTTTGGTTGGGGTTGGAGCGGCAGCCTTACCAGTCGCTTTTGCTGCATTACTGAAGATGGTACAAGCCCTGCGTCAGAAGAAATGACGCTGAAAAATTAATTTTGCCGACTCTGATTTTCTAGGGTGGCGATGTGTTCACGAATTTCTTCGGCGTCACCTGCCTCAGGCGATGCGACCAAGTAGCGCTGCATATCCTCAAGGGCTGGACGCAAATATTCTAGTTGGGCAAGAATCAGGCCGCGATCCCGAATCTCTTCGATCGAATCAGGGAGCAAAATAACTAACCGTTGTTGGACCCCCAATAATCTCTCCCAACGCTCATTTTCGGTATAAATCAACTTTAGGTTACGCAGAAAGCGCGACAGAATTTCACGTGGGCTAGAGGCGCGTAAAAAAATATTTAAAGGCAAAGTAATTTCATCTTGGTAGCCCTTGGCGTCTAAATAGGGATCTAACATTTCTTGCAACTCATTCTTTGATAATGAGGCGCCTGTTAAGGGGTCCATAATAATTTCACCTTGCTGCAATGAGATGCGCATCATGAAATGATTGGGAAAAGAAACACCCCGAATCTTTAGCCCAATTTGATGGCCCAATTCCATCATCAGCATTGCTAGTGAAATTGGAATTCCGCGGCGACTTTCAATAATATGATGGAGATAAGAATTTTCAGGCGCGTAAAAATCATTTGGATTAGGTCCGAACCCTAACTCACTATAAAAAAAATGTTTTAGATGCTGTAATTTTTGTACCGCCGAAGTTTCGGGGGTAATGCGCTGCTTGAGTCGATTGCCGAGTTGATCAATTTGATCAAGAACAGTTTGTACATCTAAGTCGGGAAAAGCATGCTGAGCAACTGCAACCGCAGCCTCGGTGAGGGGAAAATAGTCGTCTTCTGCAACCAGAGACGCAAAGTAGTCAAGTTGTCGTGTCGGCATACCTCCTATTTTGCATGACGCAAGAAATTTTGCCAGCGAATTCCACCAAGCCTAATACCGATAAAGTAAATTACTGCCGCTAGGCTAAGCCAGCCAACCAGAAGACCAATTCGTAGCCAAGGTTGTGCTTGTAGGTCGATCCAGTTATGGGCTTGCGAACCATAATGTAAGATTAGGCCCAAGGGAATTAGGCCTACCCCGAGCCGTGCTAAATATTTCCACCAACCCGCTGAAGTGGGTAGTGCTCCCCGCCAGCAAAGGCCCACCCATAACATTGCCGCGTTAAGGCAAGCGCCTAAGCCAACGGATAAAGCTAAGCCGGCATGGCCTAACCAAGGAACAAAGGCCAGGTTCGCGAGTTGGGTTGAAACCAAAACCACCAAGGCAATTTTGACGGGGGTACGAATGTCTTGCCGAGAATAGAAGCCCGGAGCCAAAATTTTTACTAAGATCAGGCCAACTAAGCCGACCCCATAAGCGGCTAAGGCTTGTTGGGTCATCAATACATCAAGCGCGCTGAAACGACCATAGTGATAGAGTACGGCGGCAATTGGCTCGCCAAATAAAAATAGCGCTAATGCACATGGTGCAGCCAATAGAAAAGTGAGCTGCAACCCCCAAACCAACAATTCCTCAGCATGTTTAAGATCTTGATTGGCATTGGCTTTGCTAAGGCTAGGTAGCAAGACAGTGCCGAGCGCTACACCAAGAAGAGCAGTGGGAAATTCCATGAGGCGATCTGCATAAGTTAACCAAGATACGCTTCCCGTGGTTAAGCGCGAAGCGATATTGGTATTAATTAAGAGCGAAATTTGCGCAACTGAAACCGCAAACACTGCGGGCCCCATTAAACGCAAAACCCGCCGGGCCTCAGGGCTGATAAAAGCTTGATGAACAGCCTTGGGCAGAATGCCAATGCGCGGCAATAAACCCAAACGCTTCAGCGCTGGAATTTGAATCAGCAGCTGCAGTAGGCCGCCGACTAAAACCCCAATACTAAGGGCATAAATCGGTTGCTCCAGATGGGGGGCAAGCCAAATAGCACTGACGATTAAGGCTAGATTAAGTAATACGGGCGTAAAAGCGGGGAGGGCAAAACGCTGATAAGTGTTCAAAATACCCGCTGAAAGTGAAACGAGTGAGATGAAGCCGATATAAGGAAACATGATCCGGGTCATGACTACGCTGGCTTCAAAGGCTGGCCCACCCGTAAAACCCGTGGCGATCAATAAAATCAGTATTGGCGCCCCCAAAACCCCAAGCCCAACAGTAAAAAGTACCGCCCAAAATAAGAGGGTGGCAACAGCATTAATGAGCACCTTAGCTTGACCTTGCTCCCCACGGGCGACGCTTTCCCCCAAAATCGGCACAAAAGCTTGCGAAAAAGCGCCTTCGGCGAATAAACGACGCAGTAAATTGGGTAATCTAAAAGCAACGTTATAAGCATCAGTCCACTCTGAGGCCCCAAAACTACGGGCAATCAGGGTCTCACGTAAAAGGCCAGTTATCCGGGATAACATCGTCAAAGCACTTACTTTGGCGGCAGCGGAAAGCAGATTCATGGGCTGATTTTCCCCTATTTATTGGTCTACTGGGCTTTTTTGGCCCTTTCAGGTAAAATCTTGGTTTTTAGCGATCACTGAATGCTCCACCCAGGTGCTCGTATATTTTGACAAATCGTAATGAATAGGCAGGTTTAAAGATGGCCAATACCGCACAAGCGCGCAAACGCGCTCGGCAAGCAGTTAAACAAAATGA
>Ga0304730_1000184_pt1 | contig 56392 bp, 45 predicted proteins | sample M_130628_MF_Meta_FD_190474 | JGI IMG/M metagenome (GOLD analysis project Ga0304730, IMG submission 190474) | Freshwater microbial communities from Lake Montjoie, Canada to study carbon cycling - M_130628_MF_MetaG (v2) (version 2) | ecosystem: Environmental > Aquatic > Freshwater > Lake | place... | reverse complement strand
AGTTTTTTTTGGTTTCTTTTTTTCTTGTAAAGTTTTTTTTGGCTTTCTTTTTTTCCTTCCCCCTGAATTTGTGGAGGGTTGGTTGAATAAATATGGTAATTTTGGTATTGGTAAATTGCCTAATGTATTTTCATGTAGTTTCATTCCCCAATTTTTTATTTTTTCTATAGGTTCATGTAAATATGTTTTTTGAAATTTTTTAAATTGTCTTTCTTGATACTCTTTTTCTCGCTTTTCAATTGAATCTGCATGTTCTATTTTGTATAGTTCATTTTTTCTTTCTTTCTCTCTTTCTGCTTCTTTTAATCCTTTTTTATATAATCTTTCTGTTTCATTCTTCTCTCTTATTTCCTCCCACCTTCTTTTCTGTTTATTTGCTTCTTCTCTCTTTCTTTTTTCTTCTTCCTGTTTCATGTAATTTACAGCAAATAAATTTGACCTTTCAAAATCCTTCCATGCTTCATCTCCAGACGAAGAATTTCTTGAATTTCCTGATCTTCTTGATGTTCTTCGACGAGAACGATTCATATTTTCTTTTATACTTGCTTGTCTTTGTCTCATTGCTGCTATTTCATCGCCTGTCTTAGGATCTTTGGGGCGACTATAAGGTTTATTTGTTATATGATTATGATTTGATAAACGACTTATGTTTTTTGTAAATTTACTACTCTTCCAATTGTAGTAAGATGAAGATGGATTCCTTTTTGAATGTTGACTATCATCAACTATTTTCATTTCATTTCCATCTATTTTAATTTTTTTCCAAGGATTTTGATGAAATGTACCTTTTTCTACTTCTGTACCATCTGTATTAAAAGTTACTACTTTTCCTTTACTTGGTTTTCCTCCCATATATCTATATTATTAATATAATTTTTTTTAAATATATCAAAGTTAAAAAATGTAATAATTTCAGATATTATCACACAATATACGCAATAATATCTTAACATTATATATGTAGTTTATGACGATATTTCCTCTTTATTTTTTTATTCTCAATATTTTTTGGCTTTCTTTTTTTCCTTCCTCCTGTTTGAATTTGTAATAAATTCATTAATTCTTCAGGTAATTCTTTTGTAAGCTGTTGTGTCTTTGTATCTAAATACATGCGACCTTTTTTCTCTTTTTCATATTCAAGAAAGGCTCTTATAATATTTTTTAATTGATTAGAAAATGTGTCATCTTTTATACAATCTTTCTTTTCATAATCATTTCTAAATTCTTTTATTAGTGGTATAATATTTTTAGGACAAGAGGCAAAAGGTATAGAACATAATGACAAAATCATACCAAAGCGCTTATCTATACTATTTATAAATTCCTTGAAAGTGCTATAAGTAATTGTAATTCCAGTACTAATAATTTTAATATTATGAACTCCAGAAGGAAGTATTGTAAATAAAAGTTCTTTATTTTTAGATTTATTTATAAAATTATCTTCTAAACATTTTAAAATTTTATTTAACATTTGTAAATAATCAACATTTTCAACACGATTAATAGATTGATTAGTGGTGGTTGTTTGTTTAGCACAATTAATAGGTTTATTAGTTGTGGTTGTTTGTTCAACATGATTAACTGTATTAAAAATTTTAATGGTTTTTTCACCATTAGTAATTATATCATTTATTCCTTTTATTAAAGTACCATATATTTCTTCTAATAATGGAGGAATATCATTTTGGGATTGGCTTTGTGTCACATCTGTTATATTTTCTTCCTCTACTTTTTTAAGTATCTCTTCTTCTAATAATACTAAATCATTAATACCTTGGTCTATTGTTGCTGTCTCATATACGGACATAGTTTTTTTTTTTTTTTTTATTTAAATTAAAAAAATTTTTATTTTATTATTGAAATAATTTTTTTTTTTTTTTTTTTTTTTTTTTTTTTTTTTTTTTTTTTACTGTTTTTTTTTTTTTTTTTTTTCCAATTAAAATTAAAACATTTTTAATTGCACTTTTAATATTTTCTTTAAAAGAATTTTTACTTTTATTAGATGAAAGTGATTGAGTAGGTTGTTGTGATGTTCTCTTAACTTTAACTGATGGTAGTTGAGTAGATTGTTGAGTAGATTGTTGAGTAGATTGTTGAGTAGATTGTTGAGTAGATTGTTGAGTAGGTTGTTGTGATTTTCTCTTAGGTTTTCTTTTTGGTTGAGATGCACTTTTATATTCGTTAGGTGTTTCCATTAATTATCTATATTAATATAGAGATAATTATAAAAATTAATGATAAATGTTTAATTATTTTATGTCTATTTTTCACTCCACTTAAATAATTAGGTATTTTGTTTGTAAGCTTTTGGGTAATTCTTTAAACTCGTAAATTGCTTTAATCATCTCAACTAATTCTTTTATTGTAGTTTTTAATTCCTTTATTTCATTTCTAATTTCAATTATTTCATTTTCTAATGAAAATATAGGAGTTTGTATAACAGAAATTGTGGTAGATTTTAATGGAGTTTTACCACTTTTTTTTGCTATTGTTTTAAGTAATTTCTCATTATTTAATTTTGTAATTCTCAATATTTCATCTTCATTATCACCAGCAAGATACATACTATATGCTATAGTTTTTTGTCTTCCTATAATACCTCCAATTGTTCTTTTATGAGATTCGGCAATATCTTTTATGGTAATATTATCAGCTAATTCTTGTAATAATGTATTTTCTTCTTCAACTGTCCATTTTTCTCCTAATTTTTCTGGATATTCTTTATCAGGATTTTGCTGTTTTATCATTTTCAGCATTGGACTGTCCATAATTAATTAATAATTTTAAATATTTGTCAAATTTTTTTAATATATAAAAAATGATGTATATAAGTAAATAAAATAATATAAGAATACAATGTACAAATTGTTTAAGCTTTTATTTTTCAAATTTAAAAAAGTTTTGCTTACAAAAACTCAAAAAGATGAGCTTATATTACGTTATAAATTTGAAAAAAATATGCGTAAATTATTTATATCTAATCCAATATGTAATAGAAATATATAAAATATAAAAAATATATAACATATATAACATATATAACATATATAACATATATAACATATATAACATATATAACATATATAACATATATAACATATATAACATATATAACATATATTAAATTACACTTTACACTATTTTACATATCAACAAAACAATGACTTAATTATACTACATAAATTTTACAAGAATCACTATGACATCTTTCCCATTTATTGTCAGTCCACCCTTCAATTATATCATTTTTATATGTTGTGATAAGCTCACCGCATGAATATGCTAAGAACTCCCTTGTATCAATATAATTAAGGTTTGTAGTATATGAAATTTTTTTATTTTTACAATAAGATTTAATAAACTTCAAGAAATGTGCTGCTTCCATGCTCCTAATTATTTTAAATACCACAGTATCATTAGGCAATTCATCTTTCGTTAATTCAATCCTATATTTAATATTTAATTTTAAATTATTATAATCATCTGCGTTGTCAAGGTCAATTTTGTAAATCCCCTGATATTTTTCTATGTTAGATAGATAATTGCGAAGAATACGCATACAATAATAATAAATATCATATTCCCCATAGATATTATTATGAATATTACGCGCTATGTTATAGTGATAAGGAAATTGAAACATCTTTTTGTCGCTTTGCTTGTCGGTTCGCTTGTCGCTTTGCTTGTTGTTCGCTTGTTGTTCGCTTGTTGTTCGCTTTGGTAATAGAGTTAAGGCAAATTGATCAATTTTTATATTAATTTATTAATTTTATTACAAATTCATTCTTATAAAAAATGATTTAATAATACAATATAACATGTATTCACACAAAATATGAATATTATAAGAACTTTTAATAATTTATTTTCATATCCTAAAGAGTCAGAAACGCCTCTTATATTAACCACAGATATAGAGGATATACATCGTAATGATCATAAAGAATATAAGGAAAGTATTATATTTAATGGATTACAAGAAAACATAACTTTGGAGTTTGAAAAAAATATTGATAACTTTAAAACAATTAGTGATATTGATAAGTTTAAAAAGAATATTCAAAAAAAATATAAATATACTATTTCTAATGCTGAGTTTATTAAAATATATAAGAATCTTAACTTAGAAAATCAGCAATTACGCAATCTTATAACTAAAAAAAAATGTAAGTCAAATTCAGGTGTTCTTGTAATTACTGTTTTAACATCTGCGCATCCTCAATATATTGACGAAGAAGGCAAAGTTAAAACAGCGCGTTTTTCATGTAAGCATGATTGTGCCTATTGTCCTAATGAGCCAGCTCATGAAGGTAATAATTGGGTAGCCCAGCCACGAAGTTATTTATACTCAGAGCCAGCAGTGTTACGAGCAAATGCTAATGATTTTGACCCTATAAAGCAAATGAATTCACGCTTATCAACTCTTATTAGAATGGGGCATATACCAGATAAATTAGAAATAATTGTATTAGGAGGAACATGGTGTGAATATCCGCTAAATTACCAAGACCTTTTTATAACTGAATTATATTATTCCGCTAATATTTATTTTGATAATGAACCTAAGCGTCCTAAGAAAACGTTAGAAGAAGAAATTGAAATAAATGAAACGTCCCAAATTCATATAATTGGGCTAACTTTAGAAACACGGCCAGATACTATTAATATTGAAGAAATTGCTAACTTTCGCCGCTATAATTGTACAAGAATACAATTAGGCGTTCAGCATACAAATAACTTTGTTCTTAAAAAAATTAATAGAGGACATACAATAGAAAGCGCATATGAAGCAATAAAACTTCTTAAAAATAATTGCTATAAGGTTGATATACATATAATGCCTAATCTTCCTGGTGCTTCTTATGATATTGACAAAGCAATGCTTGAAGAAATACTATATGATCAGAGAATACAAGTTGACCAATATAAAATATATCCAACTGCTATAGTCCCTTTTACAAAAATTAAGAAATGGTTTGACGAAGGTTCGTATATCCCTTATGATGACATGCTATTATATGAGCTTATTAAAGATTTTAAAAAGAATGTTCAAAAATATAAGCGTCTTAATCGTATTATTCGTGACATTCCCGGGCATTATATTGAAGGTGGCTATTCAACTAAGTTTGTAAATATGAGGCAGCTTCTACAAGATGATATGCGGCTAAATAAATGGTGTTGTAAATGTATTAGATGTCGCGAAATTAAAGGAAACTCTATATCAATTGATAATATTAAATTAAATATTGAAAAATATACTGCTTCAGACAGTGACGAATATCATATAAGTTTTGATACTGATTGTGATAATAATTATTTGATAGGATTCTTGCGCCTTCGTTTAAATAAAGAGGATGCTACAAATCAAGTTTTACATAGTATAAAAGACTGCGCATTAATAAGAGAATTACATGTATACTCAAATTTGAATAGTGTTGGAGATAATATTGATGGGTCGCTACAACATAAGGGATTCGGAAAGCAACTTGTAGCAAAAGCTGAAGAAATCGCAAAAGATAATGGATATCACAAGGTTGCTATAATTAGCGGAACAGGTGTTAGAGAATACTATAAAAAACTGGGATATAAGTTAATAGATACCTATATGATAAAAAATATTTAATTTGCTTAAATAATTATTTATATTATTTATTCATATTTGTATGAATAGCAAGAACATCATTTTTATAGTATGGATAATCATGATACATATTAACCCAATGTATAAAACTTATTTTGTTATAATATAAAATATATGATAAGGCACAATCTTCAATTGTGTAGGGATAAGAATCTGTATATTCATCATAATGAAATATATTAAATTTAATATTATTCAAATGATTAATTAAAATATTACAAGATTTGTTAGAAAGATAAATAAGTATACCACATGGGCCTACTGGAATATGAGGGCGTTTAGTATATTTAGAAATATCAACACCTTTAAGATTATATAATGGGTTATCAAAATCTTCTGGATGGCTTATATAATAATCCACCATAAAATTATCATTTATAGTTGTTTTGATATCAGCATCAGATATTTCATGCGATAGTAAGCTTCTACCAGATGGTGATCTACCTAAAAAATCAATATCTTCGTAAATATCTTTATCATCATATATCTTTCTTTTTTTGGGATTTTCTAAGAATGATTGTAGTAATTCTTCATTAAATATCAAGTCATCACCACAGCGTAATACACCTTCCTTAATATTATAAATTTTATAAAGATATTTTAAAGCCAGCACTAATTTTTTTAATAAATGAATATAAGAGTCTTCGCATTTAATAGTCATAAAATTACCTTCAAGTTTATAGTCGCTATCTAAAAACAAATCACCAATAACATATATTACTTTCCAATTTCCATAATTATCTTTAGGAAGCCTCAAATGTTTTAATCGTGTATCTAAATGTTTATGACAGCTTATTATAAGTATTATCCCGTCAACTTCAATCATGATTGTTTATATATTAATATAATTAATAATTATTTATATGCTTATATTATTATGCTTATATTATTATGCTTATATTATTATGCTTATATTATTTAATTATTTATTAATTTTTATTATCTAATAGCTCTTTAAATCCACCAATAAACTTTCCATTCTTAAATATCATGGGAAAATGAAAATATGGTATTACTGTATATTGTTTCATAAATTTAAAAAAATTATCACGTTCTCTACATGTTATTACAAATTTATCACAGTTTATATTAGTGCTCTTTGACGATTTTATTTTATTAATATGTTCCTTTGCCATTTTACAATATTTACAATTTGAAATACTATAAATTGTATAATTTGTAATAGAAAAATTAGTAATAGCAGGTTTCTTATATTTTCTTTCCATTTATATAATCTACTATATTAATAGATAATAACAAGTTATGCCTGCTACAAGAACAAGTGCGCGTATTGCTGCAAATACCGCAAATGGTGTTAAGACTAAAGCAAATAATATAAAAGGGTTACTTATTGCGGCTAAGACGAAAGTAGATAATGGATTTGATTTATCAACAAAATTATCTAAAAAATCTGAAGATCTAATTGCTAAAAATATGAAAGACGAAGAAACATATAAAATTGTAGATGAAGATTGGATAGAATTTTTCTGCGATTTTATTGATTATATACATAATAATATTGATTTATGTTTATCAAAAATTCACGGACTTAACCATCTTAAAATAGAACATTTATACAAAGTAAATTTATCTGCGGGGGGTTTTGATGACGATTTTAATAATGATTTGAAACATAATTATAATATTGGATTATATGAAGAATTATTTAGACAATTTAAAGATGGAACAAACAAATTAAATAAATGTCATAGAATTAATTTATTATTAACATATATTGGAGCGGCTGTATTACAAATAGCAGACAATTATAAACGAACATCAAAAAATGAATTAATTGAATTTTATAGAAAAATAGCGGTTATATTAGAACTTGCTGTATATCCTGAAATATTTTTACATTATATGACAGGTGATAGCACAGGACATACTCACAATATAGATGGTAAATTTAAAGGACAATCAAAATATAATAAATATATGGGTATATGGATACGAAAGCAAGAGTACTTAGGCATCATAACACATAATAGAAAAGATTATTGGAAAAAATTTGATTCAGGATTAAGATTATTTATAAGAAACTATATTCGCAGATTAATTGTATATATGCGAACATATAATATATCTTATCCATTAGGATATGAATTGCCATATAGTTATAGCGCACACCCTGATAAAGTATTAAAAAATCCATTGCCTTATAATGGTGTTTACGTATATTCTACGCCTATTGACTATTATTATATAAATTTTGATGATTGGGAACATATTCCAAATATATTGTTACCGAGAATTGCGCGACAGACCTCTTTGACAAAGAGTTATATAAGCCCTGATAAATGGAAAAATCCTCCTCCAGATTGGTGGATAATACGGGTATTAAAGTTATTTGATGATGTTAAATGGTGGGATATTTCTGTAGTAAGAGTTGAAGAAATGTCAAGAGATTTAGAAGGATCAAAGCAACTTGCCAAATGGATTAAATTAAATGGTATTTTACCTCAGCAATATGACAATATGAGTGAATTATGGGATGCTGAATATGAAGATGAAGCTGAATATCATGGTGAATATAATGGCGGTAGTATATCAAAATCTTTTAAAAATAAAAGACATAAAAAACATTTTAAAATAGTATCAGATAAAGATATCGCATTAGACCCACTAATACGAAAAGAGTTAAAGTTAAAATTTAAAGAGTATTTTAAATTAAATATAGTTAAAGATAAAAAAAATAAGGAAGGATATTTAAGAGATGGTACATATATAGATAATTTAAATACTTCAATTTTGTATTCTATGGATAAAAATTTACCACATGATAAAATATTAAAAAATAATGCGACAATAAGGATATTGAATGCTGTTGTATAATATTTTTTTACTTTTTCTTTCTCCATTCAACTCCTATTTTTTTCATAATTTCTGGCGCTGAATCATTTGGAAATTTTTTGCGAAGTTCATTAAACATCTTCTTTACAAACTTATTATAGGGAGTTAATTTGCGTTTTTTAGCACCACCAACAACATTTGAAGCACAGCTTTCAGCCATATATATAGTATCTATATATATATGATATAAAAATATTATAGAAAAGTTTTTATAATATATATATTTAGATTATAATAAGAAATAAAAATAAATGATAAAAAGGAGACAACAGATACAACCGATTTCAAAATCATCAACACCTATAAATATTAATAAATCAAATGAAGAAGATGAAGAAGATGAAGAATATGAAGAATTTAATGCTGAATTAGAACGTGAATATCATGATCTTGAGGATTTAGAATCAGAAGACTCAAATGATCAAAGGGACTTAAATGAGCAATCCGAAGAATTTAAAGAAGAATATTCTGAAAATGATAGTATTAATTGTCCAAAATTAATTAATTTTTATTCAGATTATTATCAAGAAAATAGCAAAGTTATTTTATTAATAGCTGAAAGAGAAGTGTATGCTAAAGATGCTCAAGATGCTAAAGATTTTAAAGATGCTCAATATGTTCAATATGCTAATGTTAAAAAGATTGAAAAAAAACCTAAAAGTGAAAGCGATGATTATAGCTATGATTATAATGATACTCCATCAAAAAAATCAAAAGAAAATGAAAAATACGACGAATTAACTACTTATAAATATGTAGTGTTAATAATTTCTTATATCAATTTAAAATATGATTGTATAACAATATTATATACAAGATTATTTGGAATTTTTCAAATTTTTCATAAAAATATCAACCTTAAAGATTTTAAGGATAATATGAAAAGATTAATAATTGATATTGAAAAACCGGATAATGAGAAACTTTTTTATTATGATATTAAAATTATTAATTATCTAATAAAAAATATTAATGATAAAGAAATAATAAAAAATAATTTAAATAGTAATAAAAACATTAACACAATATCAATTAAAAAAAAAATAATTTTACTAAATATTGAAATTGGATCATTTTTAGATTGGAATTATCATATGGCAGATAACATAAATTTGCCGGTTTCTCAACTTTCTCAACGTATACAATCTGTTTCAAAAGAATTTGAAAATAATACTAAAAAATATTATAAATTTAATGATAAAATTATTAAAAAATTTTCAGAAGATAAAAAAATTAGTCCAAATGAATCTATTACATGTTTACCTTTTTGTAAAAAAAATGAATTTGAAAAAAACTATCTCACATATAAAACTATTTTTCAAAACTATATATTGAATGATATAATGTTATTTAATAAAATATTAAATGAAGTTTATCTTCTTATTGATAAATTAAATCAGATATATGTTAATCATATTGAGCTTATAGAAAATGGAAAAATAGTATTTTTAAAAGATTATCAAGATTTTAAAAATGATGTTAAACCTCATATTCATACTAAAATATATGAATATAATGATTTAATTAAAATTTTCGGGTTTGATGTAAATAAAAATACACCAGTATTAATATCTCCTAATTATGATAAAGATTTGAACAAAAAAAAAACAAAATGTTCAAAAATTATAACACCATTGCAAGTTGGTTCATCTTGCTGGTTTATGGCTACTATTGTTGCGATGTTTTACAGTCAGCTTAGTAAAAAATTATTATTAAAACAAATTAAAAATATTAAAACTATAAATAAAATACGTATAGATAAAAATGGTAATCAATTATATGATATTTTTTATAATATATTAAATGATAAAGGAACTTCAAACGATTATAATTCAGATATAAATGAAAATACCTATTGGAAAATAATGAAATTATTACATGAAAAAAATAAAGAAATCTTTCCATACAAACCTGTTGTAAATGAAGGATACAATTCCGATTTTTATATAGGTAGATTGTATAATTTATTAAATATAGATTATACAATAATTGAATATAATACTAATACTAAAAATAAATATATGGTATATTCATTATTGAATGAAGAATATAATGATTATTATACTATTTTTTTTGGAAATACAATGAAAAAAGAAATTTCAAGAATTCAAATAGTTAAGAAAAAAGTTAATGATTTTATCAGTAATCTTAGAGGAACAACTCTGTTTACAAAATCCCCTGATATATTAATTGTAATGATTAAAGATAGTGAATATGATAATATATATGGTTTAAATAAATATTCTAAGAAAATGAAAAAAATAAAAGATGATAATTATGAACAAATAAAAACAATGAATGATAATATAACATATAATGGTAATGAATATAATTTAGATTCTGTAATATTAGCTAATCATTATTTAGATACATCAGATGATCCTATACATAATGTTGCTGGAATAACATGTAAACGAAACAAATATATTTATAATGGATGGCCAAGATCAAATATGACACAAGATAATCAACAAAGACATCAATTAGCGTGTGAATTAATTGAAAGTAATTGGAAAATTAAAGGAGATGCTGATTTTTGTTTAAACAATTCAACTAATTGTATGGATAAAATAAATGATGTAAAAAATTATGAGAGGGAATACATATTAAATTTAAGAAAAAGGTATAAAGAAACTAAAAATTTAGAATCGCATAAAAAATTTATTGAAGATATTAAAAATAAATTATGCTTCAATTTTAGTAAGGGTTATCGCACATTAATATATGTTAAAAAAGGTGCAACTTCATCTGCATCCGCTGAATCATTATCACCAGCAGCACGATCACCAGCAAAACCAGCAGCAGCACGATCACCAGCAAAAGCACCAGCACCAGCAGCATCAATATTAAAAAAAGGACCAGCAAAACCAGCAGCAGTACCAGCACGATCACCAGCAGCACCAGCACCAGCAGCATCAATATTAAAAAAAGGACCAGCAAAACCAGCACAAGGACCAGGACCAGCAAACGTAAAATACACGTTTACGTATAAATTTGCGCAAAAACCTCCTAACTCACGATATACACCTATTTACAATAGCTACGACGAACCTTATTTAAAAAATAACAAGCAAGAAGCAAATTTTATGGCTTCACTCAATGCTGGGGATAGTGGTTTATATGTTGGAGGAGGGTATATAAATGCTGAATTTAATAAAGCAATTGTCGCAAAAGATGAGGTAGATGCTGATTTGACAAATTTATCTAAATATTTACATGAAATGTGTTCTCAAGAATGTTATAAAGAAATAAAATTAAATAATAGTAATTCAGAAGGATATTTTTATAAATTTAATTCATTAAAATATTTTTCTAAAGAAAAATATTTTGATGAAATGTATTTATATATTTCTGAAAAAAAACTTAAAATACCAGGAAGAAAAGGAATAGGAAATATTTATATAGATATTTTAAAAAATAATCCTTATAATAATCCAGCTAATAAAGCAATGATATATTGCTATGGACCAGAAGGCAAAAGTATGAATGAAACTAATATGAAGGTAATTAATATGGATTATACCCTTAAAGGAGATGAGATGGTTGAAAAAATTTTTCTTGACTATGTATATATAACTGGTAAAAATATTGCGAAAGCAATATTTGAATACAATCAATACAAAATAACAGAAAAAAATAGAATTGATTATGTACGAATATGTCTAATATCAGGTAGTGATTATTTACCTATATTTATGAACAAAAATATGGTGCTATCACAAAAAAAAGTAGCAAATAAAATTATACAAGGTATTCATAACGCAAATCTTGAATTAGAATCAAATTTTAATCAAGATATTGTATATGAATTTGCTTATGCTGACAATGCTTTTAATAATGCCCATAAACATCATAGCCTTAATAGTCAAGGTGACATAGGCATACAGGATATGATACAAAATTATTTATTTTAATCACATGATACAAAATTATTTAATCACATGATACAAAATTATTTAATCACATGATACAAAATTATTTAATCACCCTATAATCTAAATCATTATACAGGCCTTTACTTACTGCCACAGGGTCATTATGTCTTATATAAGCGACCGCTTGTAAGCAAGCATCGCATAAATCGTCTTTCTTTTTATTATTATCAAAAATTTCGCATAAATCCTCATTATCTTTAATGTAATTCTTACATATTTCAATACTTGTTTGTTTATTCATCTTATATTTATCACGACGAAAACCTTTGGAATTTTTGGTTTCATCCATTTTTATTTGGATATCTGGTTTATATTCATGGGTTTTTGTCTTAAGAGACGCGTTAACAAGCACCACATTTTCTATGATTTTGTCCCAATATTTTAAAAGACTAAAATAGCAATAAATAATATATTGAATGGTTTTCATCATACCATTTAAGTTTGAAGGCTGATTCTCAATCAATACATAATTAATTTCATTGATTTCTTTTTCTTTTAAATAACCAATAATATTATCAAGTTCCATGTAGATTCGCTCAGCAATATCATCAATACCTTTGATATCTTTCTTTTTATCTGCCAAAGATATTATTCGCCACTCTAATATACTAATCTTTTCATCTGTCTTTTTCAAAATACAAAGAGCCAAATTTTTAATTCCAATATCAAAACTTATATATATCATTTAACAGATATATATATTATAAAAGAAACATTTATATATATATGATTAAGTATACAAAGTTACAAAGTTACAAAGTTACAAAGTATACGGATAGATTATAAACTTTTGTGTAGCATATTAATATTTTTCCGATTAAATGTGGTAATATTATGATGCTTAATCAATGTTGACAGATTTAGCCAGAATGTATCATTGGTATACTTATTATTATATTTATTTATTTTTTTATACTTTCTATATAGCCATTTATGTAATTTTTCTAATATTATAGTATTAGATGGGTTGTTTTTGACATACATTTTTTTATTTGTAATTAATTTTGAAACAAAATGCTTTAGCTCAGATATTTTAGTATATTCATGAGGAATACTTTCCCATAGATTGTGAAACTTTAAATAATCATATGTTGGACAAATCAATAGATTATCAGTATAATCTATGAATGTCGGGTTATTATCTATAATCATAATATTATTAATAATAGAATGCGTTTTTGGTTTTTTAATTGCTTTTAATAATTGTGGCATAATTTTAATTACAGATTTTTTGAGATTACCTGAATTATCTTTAATACAATTATCACGCGTAAATATAGGACGATTAAACTTAATATTATTTTGCTTTTCTATAATTAGAATTTCTTTATATGCCCACGTTTTTTCAGATGCTGTATAAATAAAAAAGAAACTATTTGGGAATTTTTTTTTCATTTCTGTCATAAATGAGGTAAAATGAGGTCTTAATAATTTAGATTGCATATCATAGCAGTTGTCAAGCATTTTATCACATAATGATTTATATTTTACAAGATTACCTAATTGAATAGTATTTGTTTTTAATATGATGTTTTTTTTAATTATTTCTTGTATATTATAAATATCACATTGATAACTACAATCTCCTATTATAGTTCCATCTAAATCTAATAGAAATATATATGGTTCTTCATTAATATTCATTTATATTCTATATATATATTAGAATAATATAATAATGTTTTGTACTGTTTGTTCTTATGAAGATTGGAAAATACAAAGGGATAATGAAGAAAAAGATAAATTAGAGAAGATTAAGAAAATTCAAGATGATGCCCAAATGAAATTAGATAAATTAATAAATCCAGTAAGTAATGGAGGGGTTAATATTAGAACTCTTCTAAAATCTACAAAAAATGCTAAATCTAAAAATAAAAAATTTGTTAAACCTATAAAAAAAAATTTAAATAATAAGAAAAGGAGAGGAGGAGAAGACACAGGCCCATACAATCTAACTGATTTTGATATTGATAAATTCAAAGATTTTAATGAAAAGGAAGATCAGGAAAAGAAACAGAACACAATTACTAATAAATTTAAAAGAACTCTTGGTTTAAAATGTTGTTATAACAAAAGATTTGAAAAACATTATAATGAAGAGAAAAAAAACTTACAAAGTAGTTCGCCAGGACCACCATCTGGACCACCATCTGGATCACCACCCACAATTCAACATACAGATTCCGATATATTATATCCAACGGATGCATATCCAAATGATGCAGTTAATTATGGAAATGACGGTCCTAACATTTTCATGAGTGAAGGTCAAACTGACGACGAAGTAAAAAAATATCTAGATACAAATATAAGCGGCTGGAAGGGGTTGGGTAAAGATAATAGGGGCTATGTAGCTTGGACACAGTATAATAAAGCAGAAAGAGGCTCACCAAAAAGGGAACAAATTTATAAACCCTTTCAAGGCTATTATGACAAACTCCATGATAACTCTCTAACAGAACTAGACCGGCAAAATTTAGCAAGAATGAATGCACATTTATTTGGTGATGGCAAAACTCCAAGACATTTTGTTCATCCTATGGGTCAACAAATTGTTGGACAACCTATAGGTTATCCTCCATATGTGCCATATGGCATGGGCGGCTACACACGAGATAGCAACTCATTTAATTTAAAAAAGTTTCTTAAACAAACAAAAACTACTAAACCTACCAAAACTGCTAAACCTACCAAAACTGCTAAAGGAGTTAAACCTACCAAAGCAGTAGCTAAACCTACAAAAGCAGTAGCTAAACCTACCAAAGCTACTAAAGGAATTAAACCAAAAAAACCTAAAGTTATTAAAATTAGAAAACCACCTAAAACTCTTAGAACTAAAAAAGCACCATCTAAAACAATAAAACAAAAATCTAAGGGATTATTATTAAGATAATAAAGTTATAATTTTTAAAAATATTAAGAGAATATTAGAATATACAATGACATCAAATGAAATAGATACATTAGAAAAAGAATTATCTGATATATTAACTTTAAATAAAGTATTAACACATATTGAAGGAAAAAAATCTATATCACCTCCAAAAAAACAACCAATAAAAAATCTACAATATCAACAATATCAACAAAAATTTAACTATCAACCTCGTCCGCAACCTCGTCCGCAACCTCAGCCACAACATCGTCAGCAACATCAGCCACAACATCGTCATTATCCACAATATAATCCACAATATAATCCACAATATAATCCACAATATCCACAATATAATCCACAATATAATCCACAATATCCACAATATCCACAATATCAACAATATCTACAATATCTACAACAAAATCAACAACCACAATATCAACAACCACAATATCAACAACATCTGCGCTATCAACCGCGTCCGCAACCTCAACAATATCAATATAATTATCAGCAACCTAAAAATAAAATTCAAACAGTTCATGAAAAATGTTTGGAATATGGGTATGAAGGCCCGAGAAAATCAAAAATAAATAATAAAATAAAACTAAATTTACCATCAGTTGATGAAATGTGTATAGAAAAAGGATATTTTAAGCCATCTGTGAAAAATAAGAAAAAAACATCTTCAGGAGAATTATTCGGAGGATCTAAATCCAAACGCCCTAAAAAAACACAAAGACCAAAACCCAAAAGACCCAACCCACGAAAATCAAAACATACTTAAATATACAGATCACTATTATCAGATAGTCTTAATTTATTTTTATTATATAATAATTCTCTTCGTTTATCAATATATTCAGCCATACTACTAAACCCATATAATATCATCTCATTAATTTGCTCTATTGATATTTCTAATCGCACCCCTTTTCTATTAACAATAATATTCATAGAATGTAGAATTATAGTATTCTTTGGCATAAAATAATAATCTTTGTCATCCCCTTTAAATTCGTTAATTGTTACTTGATTAATGCGCAGTATTTCAAACATTTTACATATTTGTCTTAATATGTAAAAAATATTTATTTTAGAATTAGTAGGTATATATTTTGCTTTTTCTTTATATAATACCATTCCAATTATATTTTCTTTTGATACATGTGAAAATATTTTTATAGGAAAATTATTTGTAAATCCTCCATCATAATAATATTCACCTTCAATAACTACCGGATTAAATATCAAAGGAATAGCCATAGAAGCTTCGCATGCGGTAAATACAGATATATCAGGAGAATCTTCAATAGAAAAAATACGATTTTCGCATCTATTTATATTTGTTGTTGAAAAATATAAATTTATTCCAAACTTTTTTGAAGCCTCTTTAAATGTTATATCTTTTATACCCGGATATTTTATGCGTATTTTTTTTCTTAAATGTTCTACAAAATTTGCTATTGAAAATAAACCTAAATGAGAAATAATTTTATAATAATTTTTAGTGGGAACATAGCATAAATTATTATCTTCTTTAGATACATAAATAATTTCTTCAATTTCTTCTATTGTTAGTTTAAATGTAATACATAATGCTACAAATGAACCAATAGAATTTGCCGCGATATGCGTAATATTTTTATGTAAATTTTCTATATATATATATCTAAGTGCACCTATAAATATTACACCACGCATACCTCCGCCTGATAAAACAAGATGCGTAATATTTAATTTATCCATTACGTAAATTATAAAAGATATTATATTTTGTTTATATAATAATCTTTATATATTTGAATTATATTCGCAAATATCCACGTTATAATATATAAGTGCCTCTTTTGCCGCATTATTCTCAGCTTCTTTTTTATTACTACCAGTTGAAGTAGCAATAATTGCGTTGTTTCTATCTTTTATACAGTATGTGAAAACACGGATATTATCTTTCATTAATATCTTAACTTCATAAAATTTTGGGATATCTTGAAGATTGTGCATCATATAAGAAACAAGCATATCTTTGTAATTATTTTTAATTCTGATTAATTCGCAAAAGTCAATATAATTTTCTATTATGTAAATCATAAAACTTTCAACAATGAAATAGCCTGCTCCAGTAAAAGGTGATATATTAATACTATTTGGAAGCTGAACTTTATCATTTTCAGTTTGAAAATCAAGGAATAGTGCGCCAATAAATGCTTCAAAAATATCTTCCATTATTTTAAAATTATTTCTACCGCCTGATTCTTCAACTTGTTTAGATATTATAGCAAACTTAGGGAAACCTATTTTATCTGATAAATAACCAAGCATTCGGCCATTAACAATTTTTGTTCTAATTTTAGAAAGAAATCCTTCATTTTGGTCTGGGAACCTACTATATAAATAATTGGCAACAATCATACCTATAAGTGAATCACCAAGAAATTCAAGGCGTTCATAAGACATATCTTGAAGTGGTAAGCAATCGTTAGGACAGTTAATATTACTTTTATCAAAATCAGTATTTTTCATAGTACAATATGATTTATGAACAAACGCAACACGATATAAATCAATATTTTTGAACTTAATGCCATTTAACCCATTATTATTAAATATTTCTGTTAAGTCATTACTTTGCATTAGAATATTTTTATTATTATAGGGTTGATTAATAATTTCAATATCTTTTGTTTTGTTATGTATACTCTGAATACGTTTCATTTTAAAATATTATAGGTTAATATCTTAATATCATTTTTTATTATATCATTTTTATTATATCATTTTTATTATATAAATATTAATTGTTTATTTCTTTTAAATAGAATAAAATAGAATTATATATAGTATAATGGATGATTTTATTATTCAAGGAACTGAACCAATTATTAAAGTTGATTCATTAGGTATTGGTATTAATACAATAGGGGATCTTCAGCGATTAACATTATCTGATAATGAATTTTTAGTTGTAGGTGATAGTATGGGAACTGCTAACTATAATAGTAACCAATATGATACTAAATGGAATATGTATGTTAATCATGAAGGGGTTGCTATAAATACTTCTCGTAATATAAATTCTAATTATCGTGATCCAAATACGTCTCTTTATGTAAATAGAAATATACAATGTGATGGTTTAATTAAAGCTCATGGTATACAGTTTAGTAATATATCTATTAGTGGAGTTATTGGCAGTAATACTGTAATAGACCTCATTAAAAGTATGAATACACTATCACAATCACAGCCATTTAAGCCAGGAATTGTAACATACTTTAATAATTTATATGATATCCAATATCCTGTTAATAATTTATATACACCAGATTATATTACATTAGGAGGTTTAGTAGATACTGCTTATAACCAGCATCCTTTAAATATTAATTCAACGCCTAATAATGATTTTAATAATATTCATTTAGCTATTCGGAATGATACTTATAATACTACCACTCAAGAATTATCCAAATTTAGCATTGGTATCATTGGAGGAAGCAATATATCACCTGCTATTATTTCAACAACAAAAGGTATGCCATTAGAATTTCATGTTAATAAATCATCAGAAGAAATCAATTTATTATATAATAGGAATGCGATACCTTCTTATTTAAATGACTCACAATATGCCGCAATGACTATTGACAATAATGGAAATGTATGTATTGGGAAGAATGTAGCTGATTTTATAAGTTATGAAAAAAATATATTGAATAATGGAGTTACCACAAAGATAGTACTTAATAAACAGACGCGATTAGATGTGCGAGGAACTGCTAAATTTGATGATATTGTCGTATATGATAATTACGGCAATGATTACAAACATATGGATTCTATATATATTCGCGCGGATGGCGTAGGAATTATTAGACCATCGCAAATAACAGCAGGAATATTTTATGGTAGTAATTATATATTTAATAATATATTTGTAAATAATGAGATAAAATCTAAATATATAACTGTTTCAGATAGATTAGATGTTACTTCAATAAATGCTAACAATATTAATGTTGATAATAATGCTATTTTTAGAGGCAATGTAGATTTTATAAATACAGATACATTGTCAATGAATAAATTAAATATCACAAATGATTTATTAATTGGTGGTATTCGCATAAATCCAATAAATATCAACGATGAGACATTAGGATATACGACGCTAAGTAGCACAAATAATGGTAATGGCAGTAACTATTTTTTTACATATGTTCATAGTAATATAGCAAACTTGGATGCAAACCGCAATATTAGTTTTCCAAATAAATTAAGTGTCGGTGCTAATACAGGCGAAGGATTTACTGGTGTAGTTAATGTATATAAAACAACAAGTTCAAATAATAATTTTGAAGTTATTCTACAAGAAAAAGTAAATGCTGATAAATATATAGCAAAGATTGGACACCTTTCATATTTGAATTTTTATGATAATAGCTTAATAATAAATACTAACAATATTGAGGGAAAAGATCATAATATATATTTTTATCCATCATATGATATATCAAAATTACAAAATAGTGCTTTTCTTCCTAACCTTACAAATACCCCTCCTATGCTATCTATTACAAATAATGGTGTAGGAATAAATGTAAAAACTCCTCATCAAGGAATTAATTTAGATGTTAATGGTAAATTTTCGGCAACAGATTATTATATATATAGAGATGATGTTATTACAAAAATGTCAGGATTTGTTCACAATAATTACAAAAATTTTTACAATATTTACAATGAAAATACTTATAAATATTGTATAAATTATGACAATAATAATTCATATACATCAAAAATGCATGGATTTAATGTTAAACAAGGTATTAATAGTGACTTATATTATCAAAATGATCAACTTATAGAAACTTTACAAGTTACTAATAATCTTGACGCATTTTATACAAATAAGAAAATAGCGCTTGGTTGGAGCGGAGAAGATGTCAAATTGCCTTTACAAATACGCAATACAACTATTGAAGATTATAATTATTCAGTTATAAGAATATATAGAGGTGTTCGCGGAGGTGGTCTTCATAATAATGCCGATTTTAGCGGAATTGATATATGCGAATATGACAGAGACTTGAAAGCTAATAGAAATTTTGAAAGATGGTTTATTTATAAAAATCACAAATTTAATGATATTGATTCACGAGATATAAAGAGAATTGGTCCGCTACAGATTGGATATACATATAATACAGTTGAACCTACAACTTATGGTATGTCAATGTATTATAATACTTTAAATTCAAATTATCATGTTGATTTTAATAATCCTAATGTATCTTATGATTTTACAAAAGAAAAACAGAATGTAGCAGTTTCAATTTACGGTGATTTAGATGTATATGGTAATGTTAATATTATAGACAATAGCAGTAATAACTTTAACTTTCGCCTTAAAAAAATAGAAGGTATTGCTGAATTATCTAAATATATTGATATTGTGTCAGCATCTAATATTATATATAAAAACTTAATTGACCATGATGATATTGAATATTCAGGGAAGAATATTATTTTTAAGCCAATAAAGTCATTAATAGTAGATTCAATAGTAAATACTGATATCCCTTTTGTTGTTAAGCAAAATAATGATGAGCTATCTGCTGCTAAGTTTATTACATACTCAAGTAATTTAATATGTTCGTCCGCAATAGAATTAGGTATTTATAACAACAATAATTATACAACAGGATATGACGATTACCATGAAAATATTAAGAATATGGTTCAAATTCGCGTTGCTTCTAAGAATACAAGTAATACTAATTTAACATTTAGCTATTTTAATAATTATGACAATAATGACATGTATAATCCATTTGTAGAGTTTAACAATAGTTATACAAAAACAAATATGCGTTTAGGTCAATCTCATAGTGGTTTCAATAGTAACATAACTTTACATATTGATGATAATAATAAATGCGGATTACAAATAACTAATACTGATTATCCTATAAAAATAAATTTAGTTAATATTGCTGGATCCAGCAATAAATACAATATATTATCATCTGGAGGTATTAATAATAATTATAAATTTACAATAGATGTCGCAAATACTCCAACTAATATTGAACCACAAGAAAATGACTTGAGAAATATATTAACAATTGACCCTTACACATCTCTTAATAATTTGCGAGATGGTGTTAGATATGGTTTTAATGACTCAGCTCCTCACGAGACAATGTCTATCAATAGTGAATATGATGAAAATATTATGTCAATTAATGCGAGATATACAAAGGATTATATTTATACTATTGGAACACTTAATACCAGCAATTTAGAATTAAGTCTTCCTCGTAATTCTATTTATTGGAATAATACAAATAAAACATATGATACAAAATTTAATTATAGTATTTCTAATTCGTTTATACCATATTATGATAATTATGGTAATAAATTAGATAGTAATAATGCGATTGTTTATAAATCTCTAAATAATGTCAAGCAAATATCTTATTTATCTATACATTCAAATGTTAATTTAAAAGTTATATTTAATCAAAGTAATGCTGCCATTATTAATAACAATTATATCCCCAGTTATATTAACAAAACAACTTTAGAACATAAACCTGATTTTAGAATTGATTTTGATAATACAAATATAAATTCAGATAGCAGATATCTATTTAATATATCGGCATCTTTGTCGGACCCAGATAATACAATAATAAATTTAGATAATAAGCAGTATTTGAATAATCCAACATCTAATATTTTTAATATAACTTTAAATAATAATATTGTAAATAGTAATTACAATTTTTCATGTATTTTTAATAACAAATATACTATTCCATCATATTTATCTGGTATTACTACAAATAACAGTTTATTTACATCTAATTATAATACAATAATCAATTATAATACAGATTCAACAAGTAATATTGTAACACTTACAAATGAGATTTATACATACTTTCCGCGGGTTACTACCGATCTTCATATATCTGAAGTATATGTAAATAAGAATACAATAAAATTGGATGACATTCACACAATATCTAATTTATATGTAAACGCAATAACTTCAAATATTGTGCGTTATAATACTGCTTATGAGTATGAAGGTAAATTTGTAATATTTAGAAAAAATTATTTAAATATCAATACATCTAATATTGTTCCAAATACGCTTTCAAACAGCAATTATGTTGTGAGTTATAATTCTAATATTATTTATTATGATGATAGAGGGATTAATAATAATATATCTAATATATTAAGAATAAGCACATCTAATGAGTTTGTAAATGACAGATATAATTATCAATTTATTTGCGCAAGTTCTAATATAGAAATCAAGGATGAATTTACTAAATATGGGGCAACTTTAAGTAATCTTATTATTATTGATGAATATTACAAGAAATATATTACAGATAGTAATATAATTATACAACATACCAGCTATAATAAACAAAAAATTGGACCTCACATAATATTAAAATCTTCAATAAAAGATGATTATATTGATAGAGGAACCGAGCAAAATGAAATATTTGGTTATAATGGAAATTTGAAATTTAATTATAAATCTACTATATTTGAACATCCACAATTGCTTATAGATAAGCTTGGTAATGTTCAATTTTATGGTAATGTTAGCACAAGTAATGATTTATTTATAAGTGGGAGAATATTTAATGTTGGTGGCTCAAATATCATTGAAGACCTTGATAGAAAGATAGCAACTCTGGAAAATAAAAATTCAACTTTACTATCAGAAACAAATATTCAATTAATTGAGAGTATTGAAGCAAATACATTAAATATGAGTAACTATGTATTATCTACAAGTAATATCTTGATACGTAAAACAAATCTAAATGATATTAATAGTAGTAACTATATATTATCTACAAGTAATAACTTAATACGTAGAACAGACCTTAATGATATTAATAGCAGTAACTATCTATTATCTACAAGTAATATTTTGGCAATAAGAGCAGATTTGAATGATAAAAATAGCAGTAACTATGTATTATCTTCAAGTAATATTTTGGCAATAAGAGCAGATTTGAATGATAAAAATAGCAGTAACTATGTATTATCTACAAGTAATATCTTGGCAACAAGAGCAGATTTGAATGATAGAAATAGCAGTAACTATGTATTATCTACAAGTAATAACTTAGCTACAAGAGCAGATTTAAATGATAGAAATAGTAGTAATTATGTATTATCTACAAATAATAGTATTTCAACAAGAATTACTAATTTAACAACTGACCAGATTACAGAAAATATAAATGCTCAGAAAAAGTTTATAGTTAATAATATATATAATCATAATTTGCTTGTAACTGGCGAATTAACAATTAGCTCAAATTTAATAGTTCTTGGTGCAAGCACAACTTTAGAAACTGAAGTTTATACAACAGAAAGGCTTGAAATAAATAACGCAAATAATACAACAGTCGCATTAAATATATTACAAAAAGACCTTGTTAATGATATTGCAAGAGCATCTAATAAAGATAGCAATGTATTTGCTATAAAAAATAATGGAAATGTTAATATTATTGGCAATTATTTAAAAAATAATAGAGATGTTATTTTAGATACAAGCAATTATATATTAGCTACTTGTAATATATTAATTAAAAGAGACAGTGATAACTTAGCTACGATTAATGATACACAGCGTATCAATGACAGAAATAATAGTAATTATGTTTTATCAACAAGTAATATTTTAACATACTCAATGAATAATTTGAGATCTGTATGGATTAATGGAAGTAATAATCTTGTGTATACTCTTAATAATGTATCAATTGGATCAACATGTAATTTAGATAGATTAACAGTTGATGGTGGTATTATTGCGTCTGGTGGAGTAATAAGTTCATTTTCAGATAATAGATTAAAAAATTATACTTCAAATATAGCAAACCCAATAGATTTAATTAATAAATTAAATGGTTTTCATTATATTCCTAATGATTTAGCATATCAATATGGTTTCAACATAATACCTGACATTGGCCTGAGTGCTCAGGAAGTACAACATATTTTGCCTGAAATTGTTAAAATCGCACCATTTGATATGAAGCGCGATGACTATAATAATATAGTATCTAAAAGTGGTGATAATTATCTAACAATCTGCTATGAAAAACTGGCGCCATTATTTGTAGAATCTATAAAAGAGCTTAAAAAAGAAATTAATGAATTAAAACGCGAAGTCGCAGAACTTCGTAATAGTATTAAATAATAATTTGATTATTTATTATATGATGTGAGAATTTTATTATTTTTAAACAGTTTTCAAATATAAATCTAAATCTGTTTTTGTTTTTAACTCATACCTGTTACCTATAAATATTAAATTTTCTTTTACTGTTAAAATTGGATCTTTATAATGTTCATTAAAAAAGCTTATATATTTTAAATATATTCTTTCATCACTTTTTGGAAGTATAATTATATTCCTATCTTTTTTTTCAGTTTTTATATTTGCAATTAAATGTTTATATATTGCAGATAAAAATCTATCTACTCTTTTAAATTCTTCTATATCTCTATCATTTGGTTGAGGTAATATAAATAGTGTTTTGTTTTTTATTATTTTACCATCAGATTCATTTAAATTAGAAAATTTTTGATAATAATCATAATAATCATCATAGAATTTCATCTGTTCTTTAGATAAATAGTATCGTCTACGATCACTTTCCAGGTTAAGGTCTTCTCCTTTCTCAAAATTATTTTGTAAATAATAATAAGGACCACCACTTTCAAACTTAAAGCCTTGTAATATATTTTTTTTATATTTATCTTTCATCATAAACTCATCTTTTATATCCCCAGCAACACTAACTTTTTGAGCTTCATATTTTTCTATATTTAAATCTTCCTCTTCTACAACAGCTGGATATCCATATTTCATCATATCTGTTGCGCCATGATGGTCTTTAAAGTATTTTTCAGCTGCTAATCCCAGAAAATTTCTCTGATGTTTATTCAAATATAAGGCCATCCATTGGTCTTTTCTTGCTATTTCTAAATTTTTGTTAGATTTATAACCTGTCCAATCAGATGGTTTTTCACCAATTAGGAGTATTTCTTGTAGTTCTGCTACAGTTTTAATTGGTTCAAATGAATAACCAACGGAAACATATCCTTTGGCAGCATTATCCCAATACGCTCTTTTTTCTGTTTCAGTAATCGTTTCTTTTTGTTTGCTTTTAATATGCCATTTATTTATAATATCTTTCCAATCAAATTTATCTGTATTAAATTTTTTCTCATCCTTACCTTTCCATCCCTCATTTAGAAGTATTATTATCCATATTCTATCTGGAATATCGCCTTTTTCTAATCCAGTTATTGATTTCTGTGTTAATAGATATAAATAACTTACTCGGCTCATAGGATCTGTTTCCGATGCTGATGTTGTTGCTGCTGGTCCTGGTGCTGTTGCACCTTGTGCTGATGATGCTGTTGCTCCTGTTGCTTCTGCTGCTGGTGCCGCTGCTGCTACTGGTGTTGCTGGTATTGCTCTTGTTGGTGGAGCACCTGTAGGACCATCATCGCCAACAGTAACACCAGGACCATCATTACCAAGTGCTGGTGTAACACCAGGAGCAAAACCAATAGCAACAACATTACCATCAGCTTCATCATCCGCTTCATCATCCTTAGATATCGCATCATCATCATCAGCTTCATCATCGGCTTCTTTTTTATCTTCATCTTTCTCTATCTTCATAATTGTAGTTCCTTCTAATTCAGCTATTGCTTGTTTTATCATATTTACATTATGTAGTTGAGCATCATAATTTTTTTGTGCGGTTTCAGCTTCAAGTTCTTTTTTTTTTGCTTCTGACAATTTTTTTTCTCTTTCAATATCATTTTTCACTGTTTCGTTTTCTTCTTTTTTTTTTGCTTCTTCTTTTGCTGTTTTTAAATTTTTTTCTACTTCTTTTTCAGCTTTTTTTGATTTTTCTCTAAATGTTTGTATGCTATTTTTTATTTCTTCTATAAATTTTTCATCAAATATTTTTGCGTATCCAATTTTATATTTATTTATAAAATTTTTATGAACATTTGAATATATCTTATAAAATTTATTTTTAAATTCAATAATATCACTGTTTGTAATTTCATATGAATCACTGTTTATGACATGTAGATTTTTATATAAAAATAATTTAAGAGGAAAATAATTTATGATATTATAAATAATAGCACTATTTGTAATTAAAACAACATTTATTTTGATACCTTGAATTGTAATTATATCTGCGTTTATATTATCATGTATTTCTGTAAACCTTTGTTGTAATTCTTCTAAATTAGAAATAACTATTTTATATTCAGCTTTATTTTTTTCAACTGTATCTACATCATCTTCTGTCGTATTTATATAATCTAAATATTTTTCATCAAACCCTTCTATAATTTTAATATAATCTTCATATTTTTCATATATTAATTGAAAATTATAATTCATATAATCTATCATACCGATATATTCTTCCGAAGCAATAATCTTTTCACTTAAATTATCAACATCTCTCATATCACTATATTTTTTGCTAAATTCTCCTTTTTCATCATCATTTATAAGAAAATCAGAATTTTCAATAATATTTATTAATAAATTATTTATTTTATTGATATCAAAATTATCACATAAATACATTAATTCATTAAATCTATAATTTATAATTCTTAATATTTTTAAATCATATACATTAAAACAAGAATCTTTCTCATCGAAGCCCATTTAAATTACTTAAAATCCTTTAATATATATTAATATATATTAAATTAATTATTATATTGTGACATTATAAAAACGACACATACAATATTTAATTATTATTTTTATAATTTACCCCACATATACTGCTGTTCTACCATGTGGGCCATTCAACATTTTTCCGTGTAAATCAGGAGTATATTCAGGTAGTTGCTGAAATCGCTGTTGTTGTTGTTGTTGGTATTGCTGTTGTAATTGCGGTTGTCGCATAGGACCTTGTTGTGGAGAAGCTTGCAGACGATGATCTTGATAAATAAGAGGAGGACCTTGCTGTTGTTGTTGAAATTGCGGTTGTCGCATAGGACCTGGTAGACGAGGATCTTGTTGATATACTGGTTGCATATGACCTTGTAGCATAGGACCTTGTTGTGAAGGACCTTGTAGCATAGAACCTGGATAAGGAGAAACTGGTAGCATATGACCTGAATAAGGAGGACCTGGTCGTGGAGAACCAAGTAGAGGAGGACCTTGTTGTGAAGGACCTTGTAGCATATGACCTGAATAAGGAGGACCTGGTCGTGGAGAACCAAGTAGAGGAGAACCAAGTAGAGGAGGACCTTGTTGTGAAGGACCTTGTAGCATATGACCTGAATAAGGAGGACCTGGTCGTGGAGAACCAAGTAGAGGAGAACCAAGTAGAGGAGGACCTGGTAGCATAGGATTAGTAGTAGTTTGTATAGATGAAGGGGTAAGAGGTGGTACATTAGGTATTTTATCTTTTATATCAGGGAATTTTTCTTCAAACCAAGCTTGATATTTTTTATATAATTCTTCATATTCTTCTAAATTTAATTTTTTATTTGGATTAATGTCTTTATTAAACATATCTAATCTGATAGTTAGAGTTTTAGTATTATTATCATTTGGAGGTTCTACAATTTCAGGTTTTTTAACTTCAACTTCAACTTCAACTTCTTCTTCCTCTTCCTCTTCCTCTTCATCTTCATCTTCATTAGCATCTGTTTTTTTTGGTTTTTCTTTTTCTTCTTCTTTTTCTTTGGGTTCTTCTTTTTTTTCTTCTTCTTTTTTTTTAGATTTTGTTAATTTTTCTATACCTTCTTTTATATTATCTCTATTTTTCATTGCTTTTATCTGTTCTTCTTCTTGTTTTTTTCTTACTTCTTCTTCTATATTATCATCATTTTGATCAGCTTCTTCTTTCCTCTTTTCTTTATCTTCTGATAATTTTTTTTTATTAAGTTTATCTTTATTTTCTTCTTCTTTTGCTAATTTGTTTATTCCATCAATTGCTTGCGAAGCTTTATTTCCTTCTTCTTTAGATTTCTCTTTATATTTTCTTATTTTTTCTTTTAAATCAATTAAAAATTTTTCATCAAAATTTTTTGCTTTTCCATTAATTAATGTATTAATAAATTCATTGTATATATTTAAATAAATATTATTAAATTTAATATCAAACTCTTTTTCATCACTATAAGTAATATCATATGTATCCTTCCTTATTACATGTAAATTTTTATATAAATATTTCTTATAAAATTTATAACCTATACCATACATAATGCTATTATTTGTAATTAATAAAACATCTATATTTAAATTAATTTTTTTTTCAACATTATCCTTATTTTTTTCAACATTATCCTTATTTTCTTCAATTTTATCTTTATTTGGTATATATGAAAGTTTTTGTTGTAATAATTCTAAATTAAAAATAACAGCATCATATTCGGAACTAAAATTTTTAATTATATCTACATTAACAAGTCTTAGATCTTCTAAATATATAGAAGTCAAACTATCTATTTTATTTATAAATAATAAATATTGTTCATACATTTTTGAAAAATTTTCATTTATGTATTCCATCATATTTATATATTCATCAGTCTCAAGGATATCTCTACTTAATTTATATTCATCTTCTAAATCACTATATCCATCACTGTATTCATTATTTTCATCTTCTAAAATATAAAAATCATGATTTTCTATAATATTTATTAAAAAATTATTTAATCTTTTGATATCAAATTTATTAGATAAATATATTAATTCATCAAATATAGAAGATAACTCTGCTAATTTATCTGTATAGATTTTAAATTCAGACCAACCCATTTAAATTACTTAAATTACTTTAATATATATTAATATATATAAAATTATATAAAACTTAATGTAATATAAGTAAATATAATGAGTTCTTCAAAAAATATATCTGGTAAAAAAATTAAGGAATATCTACTATTAGCATTTAGTGATGAAACTGAATATACACTTGATGATATTAAAAAAGCTGCTGTAACTGCTTTCAAAGATGCTCTAAAGTCTGGTCAAAGTAAAAAACGTGCTGTAAAAGTAGATAGTGATGGTGTTGTAATCAAGAAACAACCAAGCAAATATAATCTTTATATTAAAGAAGAGATGGCGCGTTTAATTATTGAGTTTCCCGATAAAGAGAGAAAAGACCTAATGAAACAAGCTGCTATTAATTGGAATGAAAGCAAAGCTCTTAATACTGAAACTGATAATACTAATTAAAATAATAATTTTATTGTATTCAAAAAAATCTATGGTTTTTTCTTTAGAGTTTTCTTTGGTTTTTTAACCCTTTTACCACCATTTAATTGTGTTATTCTTGGTAGCTTTGATCTTTGGTGTTGACGGGAAGGCGTCGTCGGCGTCGTCGGCATCATCTGCGTATTAATTAAATTAAACATATCTTTTAATTCATATTCATAATGAATAGCAATATATAATATAATTATAAAGAGTGAAAAATATAAAAATACAAATCTTAAACGATTTATTTTATCTTTCATAAAAAATGTATATTTATTCATTGATAAATATAAATTTTTTTTTATATTTATTAATGCCATACAAGGATTAAATTTTCCCGTATTTTCATCTATATTTGAAAAAAATGTAGAATTTTTTGAAATTTCAAGGGCATTCGTGGATATCTCTATTGCTATATTTGCTTTAAACTGTTCTCCTTCTTGCAACCTTTTAATTCCTGGATTGCTACTATCTAGAAAAACTCTGTAATAATACATCATTAATTGAGCATTATAAAGATTTAAAAAATATATAACAATTGATGCTATATGTGGTGGAATAGTTGTTTTTAGAAGGTTAGGTAATATATGAGCAAAGACAATTATTATCAAAAGCCTACTCCCTTTTTCATAATGATATATTTTTGAAAGCTCCATATTTAAACCGTTTCTCCGTAGTAATGTTTTATCCAGGTCAGCTTTAAATTCTTTATATTTATCTGGATAATTTTGAAGATTATAAGCAAATAATTCTAATATACCATTATATTGATCTTCTGTTAGTTCATCACCAACTACTGATGAATAATGTGATTTAATCGATATAGCTTCATATAAATCAGGTGAACCACGCTCATCGCTCGGTGAGAAAAGATCTTGCACTTCTATTCCACTTCTTATTAGATATTTGTTTGTCTCATTTCTCTCGCTATTTCTCCTTTCTCTCTCACGAATCCTTATACGTTCCTTGTCAGCATTTGTCAGTTTTGGCATATTTGATCTTGCTGATCTACTCATTGTAAATATTTTTTCTACTATCTAATATATATAAAATAAAAAAATTTGTATTTTAATGCTTCTAAAAATGTATAATGCAAAAATGTAAATAGATATAAGATATTTAGAAATATGTATAAAACACACGATGATATATGTCTATCAAAAGATATTAATAATAAAATAAATATGACAATAGTTATTTATATAAATTATAAATAATTACTTATTACTTACAATTGTTTATGAATATTAGTAATAGCAAAAATAATACTATTCTAAAAATTTAATATATTTGGCAAAATCATTGCGCAAATTAATATTTACACCATATTTACCTTCAATATCATTATTAACTATATTAATTTCAAAATTATTTATCAAAGTTTCATTATTGTCCTTTATAATCATACTCCAGCTATTATTTTCTTTTAAAACATATATTATATAAAATATATTATTAATGAGATTTTTATTGTTATTATTTTTAGTAAATAAATAATTATGAAATCCTTCCCAAATTATATTATTAGTTAATGTTAAATATTTAAGATTTTTTGAATATAGTAATATTTTTATAAAATTATCAAAATCATACTGTGTAAGATTACATCTGCTAATTTCAAGCCATTGAAGATTTTTAAAAGTTTTTAGTTTTATTAAAAATTTTTCGGTTTCAACTTTAACATTATCAAATATTAAATTTTTTGTCTTGGTATTTTTACTTAAAAATTCTAAAAAATTATTACAAGTTTCATCATTATCAAATAAAATATTACGTAATACAATAGTAGTTATATTTTTTTCATTTGTCATTTTTAAAACATCTAATATTTTGTTTGTTATTTTTAAATTTTGCAAGTTAATAATAGTTATATTATTCCATGATGGCGCGATAGAAGAAACAGAATTTCTAAAATCTTTATTTGTTTTAGAAACATTTGACATTAATTTAATAAAAGCAAAAATTAAATCATTATCAAGTTTATTTGAAAAATTAAAAGCTGAATCTAAAATTTTCAAAAGGATATCTTGTGGTATAGTAGAAATATTTGGCGATATACCAGCTTTTGGCGATATACCAGCTTTTGGCGATATACCAGCTTTTGGAGACATACCACCTTTTGGCGATATACCACCTTTTGACAATATACTATTAGTTTTTGGTTTAGGTTTTTTTAAAGCTTTTTTCTGTGCTGGCATATAAATCAAGTTTCTATAAATATATAATATTAAAAAGTTTTATATTATTAGTATGAATATATATTTAAAATATTTTATAATAAGTATTGTGATAATATTTTTAGATATTGCGTGGATATCTTTGAATTTGACTAAATATTCCAAGGAAGTTTTAAAAGTTCAAAAAGCAGCTATGAGTTTACGATATGAGCATGCTATAATTGCTTATATTATAATATTATTTTCAATATTATATATTGCTATACCTTTTACGCAGCAAAGTATAAAAATAAATAATGGAAACAAAGATATTAGCATAGAAAATAAACTATTGTATGCGTTTATGTATGGAGGAGCTTTAGGATTTTCTGTATTTGGTATATATAATTTTACATCTCTTGCGATTTACAAGGATTTAAATGTTACTATTGCTATCACTGATACAATATGGGGGACAACATTATATACATTGTCAACCTTCATATATTTATTATTACCTTAATATCATTTACAATTATTTACAATTATTTACAATTATTTACAATTATTTACAATTATTTACAATTATTTACATTTACCTATTATAAATATTACATTCAAGTTCTCTAAAATTACAACCTGATTGAACTAATTTACATATAGTAATTGACAATAAATTAAGCAGATCTGTAATAGTTTTGTAAAAGCCAATCTTAAATAAACGTAGATATTTTTTGATTTCCTTAGCAACATCCATACTTGTAATACCTGGTATTTTTATTAAATCATTTTCATCATAGTTATAATATTTATCCGCATCATCTACAAGTTCTTTTAATGAATTATATTCGGCTTTGTCATAATTTAATATTCGGTCTCCTACTTTTATTCTGTAAATTTTAAATTTGTTAATTATTTCCAGATTGTTTATATTTTCTCTCATTATATCTGGTGTATCTGTAAGTAATGTTTGTAGTGATAGATAATCATTTTGGACTAATGACGCTGGTTCAGGGGATTGTAATATATTTTGTTTTTCAATAATATTACAATCTTTAGCAAAATGCCCAACATTACTACATATAAAACATCTATTGTTGATGCTATTACTAATTTTTTTTAGTTGATTTATAGTTTCATTATCTAATATTGGAGACGTATAAGAACCGCCTCTAACATTATCAATACCATATTTATCCATGTATTTATATGTATATTTGTCTTCATCATAATTATCACAATTAGGGATAAGCTCTAATATTTTTATTGGTTTATAAAGTTTTGTCCATTCAGAGCCATTATTTGTAAAGTGTGTTTCAAATCTAAAGTGTGGGTTTAGTGTTTTTCCAATATAATATTTATCATTTTGTAATTGTAAAACATAAATGAATAACATGTTATGTTTTATAATACTAAAAAATTACAATCATTTTTTATTAGTAATATTATCTACGTCCTTTTCTCATGCTTTTACTTGCGCTACCTTTGCTTTTAAAAAACATAACGTAAAGAAAGTAAAAGAACGCTACAACAAATACTAATATAAACAACATAAATACTACCATCCCAGTAATACCTGCTGTTCTGCTAACTTGACAATAAAGTGAATCATCTGATATAGGGCATTTTTGAACATTACTGGAACCAATATTACTTGAACCAGAAATTAAAGTTCCAGCACCAGCGCCTATTACAGCACCAGTAGCAAGATTTGCTGTTCCTCCTTTGCCGCCTCCTTTAAATTGTTCAAAAAATAAATCTTTTATATCTAAATTATTTAAATTATTCATATTCTATTATATAATAATATATTATTAACAAATCATAATATATTTCTATTATATTAGTAGAATTAATATACATATGAATATATTAGAAACATTTATTATTGTTTTTACAATAATACTATCTACAATACTTATATTATGGTATATACATTATATTAATGACCATAATCAAGCATTTGGCACAGGTTCAAATAATGCTACACTTTTAAATATAAATTATAGTAAACAAAAAAACGCAGGCGCAGGAGCAGGCTCATGCTCATCTACATGTGATTCTATAGATCCTGTAAGTGATCCGCGTTATAACATGCAACAAATTATTAAGCAATCAATATTATTAGAGGAACATCTTACAAATAAAAATAAAAGATGTCGTGATTGTATTACAAAGCATTTCCTACATATTATTGGACTTGCTGAAGAGGCACAGATGTTAGCAACAGATAAAATAAGCAACTATCCGCTAATAAATGAATCAGTAATATTATATAATGAGCTTTTTCAAATATGGATTAAAAATAAGAATTTAAATGGAAAAGATGAAACATATATATTATATTGCACAGATAAATTAAGAGACCATCGTAAACAATTAATTGTGCTCTATTTTTTTAATGAAAAATACAATATTACTAATGATAAAAACCCCAAAAAACATTCTATGTAAATGATATGCTTGCTAAAACCATTTATATCATTATATCAAGAATGTATATATGGAATATTATTATTAACAATCGCAAAATCTACAATCTCTTTAATATCTAAATATGTATTTCGGTGAGCTTCATAATGTTCAGGATGTATTTCAGATACTAAATCAATATTTGGATAAGCAAAAGGAAATGTAGTAGCATATGAGTTGATTGAAGAATATAAAGCAACATCAGCAACAACTTGATATTCGCATGATGTAAAATCATATTTATTATTTTTAAAATATTTACTGACAAGTTTTTTAGCTCCTACTCGTGATATAATATACATACCTGTAGAAGGTAATAAATATTGCCATTTTATAAAATGTATATTATGAGAAATAGAGAGATTATATAGAGATTTAACGGTAGGTCCATATAAAATAAGCATTTGAACTAATTCAGCATCTTTAGGTAATTCACTAAGCAATTTATTATAATTAATTTCAAAAGGAATTATAATATCATCTTCCATAACAACAAACCATTCATTATCTGTATTGCTCAACCCTTCAATTATTGCTTTAATATGACTTGATATACACGCGTATTCATATTCACATCTTACACACCCAGGATGTTTACATGTTAATGGACGTTTATCTTCTAAAACTTCATCAAAATCCCGAGGTGTTATTGCTGATATTCTTTGATTATCTAACTTATTATTTTTAAATTGTTTTTCCATGAATGTTCTACGGTCAATAGAATTATCAATATTAATCCAATAATGTTTCATATCCAGACAACCACAAAGCCACGATGTTATTAATATTATTATTAATTATATTCTTAAATATTATAATTTTGTTGTGTGATACATATAATATATTATTTTTGTTATTATTAATTAAATGAAACTAGAACTTAAAAAGTTTGATCCTGGAAGAATTAAGAATGATTCTGTAGTTGTTTTTATTGGCAAACGTAATACTGGCAAAAGTTTTTGTATGAAAGATATTCTTAGTCATAATAGAGATATACCTGTGGGCGTTGTAGTTTCGCAAACAGAACGCGCAAATGGATATTTTGAAAAGTTTATTCCTAAAATGTTGATATATGATGAATTAGAAGAAAAATTAATTAGCAAGTTTTTGACAAGACAAATTAATATAACAAATGAGAGAAAAAGAGATATGGCTAAGCATGGAAATTCGGCAATTGACCCGCGAGCTTTCTTAATATTAGATGATTGTATGTATAATAAGTCTGCTATGACTGACAAAAATATAAGATGTATTTTTATGAATGGACGGCATTATAAGATATTCCTTTTAATTACTATGCAGCATGGACTTGGGTTGCCTCCAGATTTACGTTCAAATATTGACTATGTTTTTATTTTTCGTAATAATATTGTTAAAGAAAGAGAAAAAATATATAATCATTACGCTGGTATGTTTCCAACATTTGATGTATTTAATCAAGTTATGAATCAGTGCACTGAAAATTTTGAATGTCTTGTTATTGATAATAAGGTTCAGTCTAACAATATATCTGACATAGTATTTTGGTATAAAGCACAAGATATTAATTACAAGATGTGTTCTCAGGACCTTTGGGAGATGCAGTCGCTACAAGACCAACGAGATTTAATGGGAATGACAAATGAAGATGGAGAAGACATTGAGGATTATGACCCTGGTGTCTTTGTTAAAAAGAAGAACTCTAAACTTATAAAAGTAAAGAAGCATGTATCTTATTAAGAATTAGATATTAGAAATTTTTAAACATTTATTAAATAAATCTAAACATTTATCATCACAATAAAACCCACAAATATCACATTTTTTAATTGGCATATTACATTTCTTACATATAAATAATGTGTTAGTATATATAATATTATCAGCAGAATAGCACAAGAAACAATAGGAATTCTTCCTTAACATTTTACAGTTTTTATACTTTCTATACCTTCTCTATACCTTCTATAATTTTATATTATAGTAAATCAATTTTTTTATTTTTATGGTATATTATAATATAAATATTATGGATAACTTACAATTTATAAGCTATATTACACCTTTGGACCTTTGGACCTTTGGACCTTTGGACCTTGAAATAGTATATCAATTGGTTAAAATATTAGAAAAAACTTGGTTTTTTATTTTTATTTGTTGCTTCATTAATATGAATTTTTTTTACCTGACTTATATCTGTAATATTACTTAATGCGCTTGCTATGCTTGTTACACTCTTTACGCTTTTTGTATCATCATCATATTCTTTATCTTTATTTTTTTGAATTTCAGTCTCAAATTTTTTATAACCCATCTTATTTTGTGATAATGAATTATATTCAACTTTAATATTGTCCCATTCGTTACTAATATTTTTTCTTTCTTTTTCCTCGTAAATCCCCCCTTTGCCTTGCGTATTTGTTTGTTTGCTTTTAAAAAAAGATATTTCCTTATTACCTTCTTCTTCTTTATATTCATCTTTTCTTAATGATGCTATATCTACTATATTATTTATTTTATTATTATATTTAGTTTCTTTTACAAATTCAATTTTTTCTTCTTCGGCATCTTCTTCGGCATCTTCTTCGGCATCTTCTTCAGCATCTTCTTCGGCATCTTCTTCAGCATCTTCTTCGGCATCTTCTTCAGCGTCTTCTTCAGCATCTTCTTCTGCGTCTTCTTCTGCGTCTTCAGCATCTTCTTCTGCGTCTTCTTCTGTGTCTTCTTCTGCGTCTTCTTCTGCGTCTTCAGCGTCTTCTTCATCTTCTTCATCTTCTTCATCTTCATTATCTTCTTCTTCATTATCTTCTTCTTCATTATCTTCTTCTTCATTATCTTCTTCATCTTCATTATCTTCTTCTTCATTATCTTCTTCATCTTCATTATCTTCTTCATTATCTTCTTCTTCAGCATTTTTATTATATTCTTCAGAGTCTTCTTCAGCGTCTTCTTCTGCGTCTTCTTTAGAATCTTTTTCGCAAACTTCTTTTATTGCTGTTATTTTTTCTGTTGTAGTTTTCTTTTGTTTTTCACTATTATTCTTCGCATTATTTGTTGTTTTTGCTTCTTCATCATCAGTATCTTTAAATTGATTTACATTATTAGTTAAATTATCTTCAATCTGTTTAAATATTTCATCAAATGGCACAAAATCTCTAAATGTTTTCTTTATAATAGACCTAATATTTTCTTCAATTATATTAAGATTATTTTGATATTCAGCATCTTTTATATTATTTTTATTATATAAATAAGCATTTTTCCATGAAAAAGAAGCAGCATTAATATAGCATTTATGTACAAAATCTTCGGGATTTGGTATTTTTATTTTTATATTATCAAATTGTTCCCTGTATTCATATATTTTTATTTTTATAGTTGTTATGATTATAATCTTTATCAAGTTTGATAAATATTTACATTTGGTATATTTTACTATTTTCTTATATTCATCATTAACCATGTTATTATTCCATTTGCGAATACTGTATAATTCATTTTGAAATCCTTTAAGTCCTTTTTTATCATTCATCATTTCAGTGTATATAGCATATATTCTTTTAGATATAGCTACACTCAAAATATCCTGTATATGTTCTATATATTCGTTTCGTGTATCTATTAAACCTTCCATATATTTAATAATTTATAATATCCTTTATATAATCAAAAAATATTATTGAATAATTATTATTATTAATTTTTCTAATTTGGATATACACTATACATGGAACCAGCCACATCTGCTCTATCTGGTCTATTATTTTGATATGTATTTGGAAATGTATTCGGGTATGTATTAGAGTATGTATTCGGGTATGTATTAGAGTATGTATTATACATCATAGTATTCATTGTATTAATATAATTTTCTTTGTTTTTTTTATCAAATAATGTTAAATCAACATATAATGAAGGAGATGAAGGGGGTATATGAGAAGCTTTATTATTTTTTTGAAAGTTTTTTCTAATAAATTCAGGAATAGGAAAATCTAAATGTTCATAAATAATAACGTATTCTTTAATAATATCTCGTATATCTTCAATATTACAATTTGATGGGTCTATTAATAATTTATCTTCAATATTATGATATAATTTATCCATTTTTATTTGCGCTTGTCTAAATGACAGTTCACGTTCAGCAAGCTTAAAATTACCTATTAAACTTAAAATAGTTACTGTACAACTATTAAGAACAATATTAGCGTATTTAATTTCAATTGTGCTTATATCATTCATAGAATTCAAAATAGTCATAGCACCTGATGACAATATCAAAGGAATATTTATCAATGTTCTTATCCATGAAAAGAATGCGCAGCTTTTTGAGCAAAGGATTGATGTAACAAATGCTTTAGCTTTTATATTTTGTAATAGTTCTATATGTTCTTTTTGTAAAAAATCTTTATTATGAAAAGTATTTAATTGCGGTTGCGTTGTTAATTGGTAATTAGAAGGTATATATACAGGTGTTAGCATAGGAGCATTTATTATAGATTGATTCTGAGTATTGTTTCTATCCATAATAAAGTTACTATCTTTATTATATATTATATATATTAGTATAAGATAGAAATATAATGATTATAAAAGCAAAAAAAGAAATTGATTTTTTAGGACAAAAACCATATACTGAATTACCATTTAATATGGAAAATATCAATAATATTCAAAAATATAATTCCTTAGTAATTGTATTTGAAGGTTTTGAAGGAATAAAAAAAAAATACAAATGTATTAGAATTAATAGCAATATTAATAAATTTAAGGATAACACGGAAGAGTGGAATTTCAAACCGTGGTCATCTGAAATAATATTAAAGAGAATATTATTTCTATTATATTTAAGTATTTGGGCAAATGTAGAAGCCTTAGTAGAAAAAACAAAGGGAATGCTTAATGAAAAAGATAAAATTGCTGACTATGTTTTTGAAAGCATAATGAGAGAGAAGAATATTGAATATTATAATGAATTAAAAATAATTCTTCAAAAATTATTAGAAAAAAAAATTAATAGGGTGTATATTGTATATATACAAAGTGCTCAATTACATGGACCTCTTATTCAAGAAAACTTAGGTATTAAAGGTTATACAGAATGGGGGTTAGATGATTTGAAAAATAAAAATGAAGATATTAACAGTATTGCTACTAAGTTTTTTTCTATTAAAAAAATAAAAAACTTGAGAGATGAAAGTCTTGCGTATATAAAACAATTAGAAACTAAGTATAATAAACAATTGTCTCGTAAAAAAAAGGAAGTATTAGTAACTCCACCTGATGTAGTCTCTATAAAAATAAAGAAAAAATAAATATATATATAATTATCTGTATATACGCGATCTGCTTCTAATACTTTCTTGACTAATAGTGAAGGAGTTATCATATGAGTAAATAAAAATACCAAGCTCTTCAGAAGAACTAATAATTTTTTTATTTATTTTTAACAATTGATAATGTGTCATATCAGTTATTATAACACCATATTTATATTTGTCAATGCCATAAAGCATGCGCGATGATCCATTTTTTTTTATTATTTGATTAAATTTTTCAGCAATCCTATTTCTTATTTTATGTATTATTTTGGCGTCTTGTATATCTATTTTCATAGTTGTTAATAAATCAATGTCATATCTTAAAAAATTTTTTTTTCCATAATTATAACGATTAATTATATCCAAAGTTTTCCCCCTATTGATATGCTCATGATTTGAATTTAATAAAATTTGTAGAACAATTATTTTGTAGGTATTTCTAATATATTCAATTGTAGAAATCATTTCACAGTCTGAAGGCATTCTTCCAGTAACATACAAATGTTTTTTTAATAATTTTTGTAATTCATCAATATTATTTAAGTTAACATTCATAATATTAGCGTTTATTAAAGATTCTATTTCTGTTACATTTACAGATAGCAATTGTGAAATATCTTCAATCATCATACCTTCTTTTAAATAATCTTGAGCTAATTGTAAATATGTTTTAAATTTTTTATAATATTTATAAACAAAAAAACCTGATAAGTATTTTCGTAATTCTGATCCGTTTTTTATATTATATAAATTTTGTTTAAAGAAAAAATTATCTTTTATAAGAAGATAAATTGAATTATAAAAACAATTGTTATTTCTTCCAGACACATTTAATAAATCTAATTTATCTTTCATAAATTATTGATGTCTTTCTATACAATAAATATATATAAAAATTACTTTTTTATCTCATAAATATCTTTTAAAATACTTTTCATCCTATTAATACCTATGTTATATATATTAACATCCATATCATTTATATGAGAGTTTATCTTCTTTTCAAAATAGGGTGAAAATTCTTTATTTTTAAATTGCTCAATTCTTAATTTTAATTTATCTATTTTAGATTTATCTTGTCTTGTTAGCATTTGCGATGGTTTTTTAGGCGTCTTGAGTTTATCTTGTCTTGTTAGCATTTGCGATGGTTTTTTAGGCGTCTTAAGCTTATCTTGACTTGTTAGCATTTGCGATGGTTTTTTAGGCGTATTAAGCTTATCTTGTCTTGTTAGCATTTGCGATGGTTTTTTAGGCGTCTTAAGCTTATCTTGACTTGTAGTAATTATATTAAACTTTAAAGGAATTTTTGATACTATACGAATTTTAGAATTTTGTAAAGGTTTAGTATTTGTTATAACATTTTTTACTTTTTTAAGAGGTTTTTCTGATTCAGCATTTTGAATTATTGTATCTATAATTTCTAAAACTTGTAATTCTTTCTCATCAGATACTTTTCCTTTATATTTTTTTGTTGAAAGTATAATATCTACAATATAGCTTATACTATATTTAAATTCATTTAATGTTTCGTCAAAACTATTTTTTAAATATGTATTAAAATCAATTTTTTTGCTTACACTTTTTTTCTTCATAGCCTCGTATGATTCTGTTATTTCATTATTTGCTTTTTTTAGAAATAAATTTAGTTTTTCTTTATTAATATTATTAATATCTTTTATAAAATTATTATCATCAGTTACTTCAATTAAATTTTCAATTCTATTCCAATTTATATTTGGTATGTTTAATTTAATTAACGGAACCATAGTTTCTTCTAACACTTTTGCCATAATATAACACATATATTCATCGCTTCCGACCTTAATACCATTTAATTTATAGTTTAATAATTTATATAATAATGAAGTATATATATTATTAATATACTCATCCTTATTTTTATCATCAATATTTTGATATTTGTCATAAAAATTTATTAATGCATCTTTTATTAAATTGCCTACTGTTTTATTATTTTGTCCTCCATATAGAGTAGATCTCTCCGCCGGAAACTTTTTGTTTTCAATTCCTCTTCTTGTATATAAATCTCTATTTCTTCTATCTTGTGTATCAGTTATTTGAGTGTTACTCCTTGTTTCACGTCTCTTCACACTTTCTTCTTTTATTGTCACAATACCCCTTTTAATATTTTTAGGCGTATTTTTGTTTTGTTTTGTTAAATAATTACCTATGCTTCTTCTATCTTTAAAAAATTTTATTAAATTTTTTTCATATTTATTATAATTTACACCAAAATTAATAATTTCTTCATTGTTTTCAAGATTTGTAATAATTTCCCAGTTATATTTAGATATATATATATTACATAGCAATTCTTTCATATCTATTTGTAAAGGTTGTTCTAAAGGTACTATTGTATTCGCATTAAATACACTTATACTACATAATTCATATAAAAACCTTTTTAATCTTTGTTTAGTTACTGGATTAGAATTAATATACTTAATTTCAATTGGATTCCCACCTGTCATAAGAGGGTTTCCGTATTCTTGATCTATTTTATTTACAAAATCTGAAATTTGTAAACTAATATCTGCTGTAATATTTGACGATAATGGAAGAGGAATTGAAGTATCGCATCGTGGTATATAAACAGATGAATATTCAGAACGATTTCCTGCTATAGCCCAAAACCAAATAGTATTAGCACCAACTATTACAGAAGATATTGCTGCTGCTATACCATCATGTGTAATAAAAACGGTTTCATCCCATCCTGACCCTGAACAGTCTGAATCTTTGCGTAAACAATCAATTGATTGGTTCCAATCACCATTTCTTTTTAAATCATAGTTTATAGATAACTTTTTCCATAATTCAGTTTTGTCCGCACTTACGTTCCATAAATTTGGAAGTAAAGCTTTTTTAAATGCTGAAAATGTTGTTTCTATTGCTTTCTTCGCAGTGCCAGTAGCTATTGTAAAAAAAGCAGTAACTCCGGTGCTCGTCTTACTCTTATCGTATTGTGATATCAAAAATTTTAAAGTTTCTTTAAGTCCTGATTTACCAGCAACATTATTAGGAAGTGTGAGGGTGGATGATGGGGTTAAAGGATTCTGCGCGGCAGGATCAATATACTGTATTTTTGATTCTTTCTCATCTGTTATTTCAAAAGATAATGAGCCTATAGTAGCATCTGCTTCTATGTAATCATGTCTAATCATTCTATCATCACAACCTTCTGTAACATTTTTTATCCATCCCATGTCATAATTTTTAGCAATACCACTATATTCAGCACAATTAAAATTCCAAGTTGAAAAAGGAATAGTTCCAAAAATAGGATCAGGAACAGCACCTGTTAATTGACTTTTGAGAATTGCCTGATTTGATGGATTTAATGTAAAAGCATTCAAAATATAATTTGTGCATCCTTGATCTACCATAAAAGAAGGGCCTTGTGTTTCTTGTATATTATCTTTATCAATAAATTTTGGTGTTGATCCTTTATAATATTTGTAATCTATATTACTTCCATTATATAAACTAAAAATTTTTTGTTTTTTTACTAATTCATTACAAATCCAATCATTATTATCTTTATCCTGATGAGCCATATAAAATGCTTTGTAACCTTCAAAATTAGTTAATGATTTATCAGAATAATATTCAAAACGGTATGCGTGTCCAATATCAGATACACTTCTTGAATCATTATCTTCACATCCAAATATAAAATAAAGTGCTACATCTTCTGGATTGGAAACCATTGTTATTATTATTTTATTTTTTTCAGCCTGTGATATACTACTATTATTCCAAAGTTTATTAGGGTCGCCTTTTATAGGGGTAGTTATTACAGGGGTAGTTTTTAATACACCGCCTGATATTAACATCCATTCTACCCATTCTCTCATTACTGGCGAAGAAGAATTGAAATCATGTATTGTATCTAAAATACATACAACAAACTTAATACATGCCTTTTTATCGTCTATATTTTGTGTAGGAACTTGATTATTATGATTAAAAATAGACCTTACCGTTTCACCAGAACCTATAAAAATTTCTTCTAATTTTTTTACAGTAGAAATTAATTCAGCTCTTTCTTGAGGTTTTACTATAGTTGGCATTTCTTTAATGAATACTTATACTTATAATATATAAAAATACAAAAAATAATTTTATAATCCAATCTTTTAATTATAAATTATAGAAGAAGCACAATTAGAATTATTAAAACATATTTCAGCTTTTTCATCAACAGAATCTTGAATAATATCTATATGTGAGAGAATAATTATAGTATTAAAATAATGAAGAAGGCTTTTAATAAATGAAGGGACCATAGATAAATTATTTTTATCAAAGTTAATAAATCCTTCATCAATATAAAGTTGATTACATAATACATCATAGTTATTAAAATACAAAGACATGCGAAGAGAAAGAGATATAACAAAACTCTGAAACCCAGATGCTTGAGAAACTGATATATATTGTTTGTCACACTCAGTAGATATATTATCATTATGAATTAACCAATTAATATGTACAGTATCATTAGATATATCAACATTATAATTTAATTTGAAAGGTTTCGTATTAGTATGACATAGAGTTTTAATAATTTGATTAGTTTTATCTACAAGTTTATTAAGAATTAAATTTTCATATAATTCTTTTCTAAAAGATTGAAAGTTTACAAGAATAGTATCAAGAACATCTATAATTATTTCAAGTTCACTATCAATCATCAATAGTATATTATAATTATTTTTATTATCATTATTGTAAGAATTAATAGTAGAATACTTTACTATCTTATCATTCAAAGCTTTAATATCACTTGTTTTATTTTCTATTGATATATTCAATGCGATTTTTTGTTTAATAAGAGGTTTAAGCATCTCGTTATTTTGATATTCATTATATAAATCATTAATTTCTATAATTTTATTAGATTTGTAGTAATTATAAGCATCTATAATCTTTTTATTACTATCATAAAGTTCCCATTCATCATATTTTTGTTTTAGCTCTATATATTTAGCAATACGTGGTTTAATAATCTCATTATAATGAATTGTTTTTTCCAATTCTTCAATTAATAACATTGTATCATTATATTTATTTTCCCAAACCTTATAGATATCATATATTTGAATATTATTAAATTCTTCAAAAAGCATAAATGAGTAGATAATGAAATGTTCAGTATAATTAGTTATATTTTTGAGCTCTAATTCTTTACTTGTAAGTTCTTGATACAAATTATTTTTTGAGCTTAAAACATTATTTATTTCAAAACTTAACTTATCATTATTTTCTTTAAATTTAAAATAGGTATACCACTCATTTAGTAAATGATAATTTATTTTTGCCTTTTTATTTTCTTCATACTGTTCTTTTACAATTAGAAAGTTATTTTCATCATAAATAATACTGTTCTTTTTCATAATTAAAGTATCAATTATTATACTAATTTCTTTAATACGACATACCCACGGTCTATTACAGCATATTTGACATTTGGGATTATATTTATATTCATCGTTTGTAGATAATAACTGAAGCTCATTATTATAATTATCAATATCAATATCAAGATTATTAATATCTTCAATTTTTTTGTAATATTCATTAACAATTATTTCATCTTCTGATATTTGATCATCAATTATATCAATATTATAATGTTTCAATTCTTTAGCTATTGATACTGCTGTATTAAATTGTTTATAGTTTATAATATCGCGAGGAATATTTATAATTGTTAATTGTTGTTGTTTAGAAAATAAAGTATTAAAAACCTTTTCTAAAGTTGAAAGCATGTCTTTAATATTTGTTATATCATCTATAAGTGTTTCTTTATTAAGAAACATTTTTTTATAATTTTCAATATGTATAGGTTCTTTTATAGATGCTCTTAATTTTTTTAATAGATTCGGATCATTTAAATGTTGTTTTGTATTTGAATATATAAAATCATTAAACAAATCAATATTACCATAAATCTTTAAAATTGTTGAGTTTAAATTATCAATATCTCTACATGGTGGCTGAATAGATATCTTTTGAGGTTTATTAGAAACCAAGTCTGTCAATATTTTCTTATTTCTCAATAATTCTTCTTTTAGTTCTGAAAGTTGATCTTTGTTGATTTTAAAATCATCAGTATTATCAACGTAATCACCTAAACTTTTCTTTTCATTATGAAGAAATGAAATATCGCAAGGTTTATTAATGCTTGGTAATTTATTAAATTCGTCTTCAAGTTGCTGTGAATACATTTTAGCTAATTTTTTTAAATCAATATCATCATTTACTATATACTTATAATAATTAAGCTTATTTTTTAAATTTAAATATACTTCTTTAGTTACAATACTATTCGCATGATTTATTTCCATATCATGAATAAGATTAGAATAATCAGTTTCTATAATAGATAAATAAGATGGATTATCAATATCAATATTTATAGTGTTAAAAGTTTTTAATAGCTCCTTTCTTTCATTTTTTAGAACTGATAGATCTTCATTAAGTTGTGATATAACATCATCATTGATAATGCTTTTTTCTCCATTGAATAGCAACTTTTCATAAACCTCTTTTTTACTTTGTATAACTTTTTTAAAATCTTTATATTTATTAATAGCAGTCTTAAACAGATTATAAAGGTGATAAATAAATTGAATATTATGAGATTTATCAATTGTAGCCAAAGTATCTTTATAGTTTAACTGAAGAATATCATTATCTATACTCTGTGTAATCATAGATGTAGAAAGGAATGTATTAATATCACCAAATAAAGATTTTACTTCAGCATTACAAGCAGCATCTTTTTTTAATGTTACTAATTTTGTAGGTGTATTAAATTGCGAAAGAACAGATGATTTATTAGTAATTTTAAAACTATTCTTTTTTTTACAAAATTCTCTTTTAATACGATAAATAATATTATCAATCTCAATATCTACAATAGTATATCCCTTATCTTTATTATGATTAATAAATCCGGCTGAGTATGTATCAAACTTATTATTAGTAGCCCATATTGCTAAAAGCAAGATATCATATATTGCTGATTTACCTGTTCCATTAGATCCTTTAATCATAAATGTTTTAGCATCCAAATCTTTAAAATTAATCCAGTTCTTATTTTCATAACATAATAAGCCTTCCCATTCTAAATATTTAATTAAGAAGGATTTTTTAAGTAGATGTTTATCATTAGCATCATTACACGCATCAATAATAGGTTCCAAATCTTTATTTCTTTTAATACATTCAGGATGTAAATCTTCAGGATATTTATTAATATCAAATAGTAATGTCTCCTTATCTTTAATTATTTGAAGTAATATTTTGTATTTGTCTGTTGATAGAAGTTTTTTAAAATAATCAAGTAAATAGTTTGTATCAAGTAAACATTTATTAGACATATCTTCATCATTGTTATGGATACTTTTAATAGTATTTTGATTATTAATATTATTTAATTTAGAAATTATTTTAAAAGAAATATTAAAAGTATTAAATATAATGCTAAGAGATTGATAATTAATATTTGAAAATAATTTGATTTCTAATATTTTAGGAAAATATTTGACATTATTTTTAATATATGTTTCTAATTCTTCTGTATATTTACCATTTGTTCTAATAAATATATTATGAGAAAGATCTTCAATAATATTAATATAGCCTATATTATTATATACATTAACTTCTTTTACATCTTTATTACCAAGATCCCATATCAGATATCCGTGGTCAATAACATCTTCTCCAAAGTTTTGTTGTATTAAACTTCCAGAATACCCGCATATAGTTTTCTTCTTATAATTAAATACCTGTCGCTTATGGATATCACCAAGAAGCACAAAATCAAAATCATGAACCCATTCTAATGGATATGGATTAAAAGTTTCTTCTATTGATTTCCCATTATATAATTTAGCAGATGCAAATGAACCATGAAATAGTGCTATTTTATATTTAACAGGCTCATTTATTATAGGAAAATCTGGTAAATCTTGTATTCTTCCACTATTTCTATATTTATCTAAAGTTTTATCAATACTTACAAAAGAGAAACCTATATCATCAATAGTAAATGACATTGATGTATTTAATACAAATACATTTGGGATATCAAATGTTGACGAAAAAACTAATGAAGGTTTATTAATATCACTTTGATCATAATCATGATTTCCTGATATAATATATAATCTACCTATATTAGATAATGCTTGGACAAACTCACGATAGATAAATAATCCATAGTTTCCTATAACATTTTTATTGTGAAAAATATCTCCAGTAATAACTATAATAAAGTCTTCAAAAGATAATTTTAAATTTGTTATATTACTTTTAATAGATATGATAGTTTCTTTAAATACATGGCTATATTCTTCATATCGCGAGTAATTATTGTCACCATTTCTAATATGTAAATCTGACAAATGAAAAATATGCGTAAGTGGCATGGTAATTATATATAGTAGTATAAATTATATATCATTTTTTATATTGTTATAAAAAAGTATATAATTAACAAATAAAAAATAATGTATTAAAAGAAAATATAAAACTTTTAGAATATATGTACGATCTTTAATTAGTTATATGTAATGAATAAAAATTTGCGGAAGAATAACTAACTGACGCTGCGGAATTATAATCACAATAAAATGCAATTCCATAATTACCAACTGCTTGTGAAGCAGATATAGTATAATCTGCTGTATTTGTTCGTGAACCAGCAGAAGCTTGACTACTTACAACAAACCATCCTCCGCCAAGATGAAGTAATGCCGACGCAACTTCGTAATCACCGTATAAAGCGGTAGTCTGCCATGTAAATCGTACTGTATCACCTGGTTTTGCTTGTAAAATTAAACTTTGATAATTAATAAAATTAGGACGATTTTGATAATTATCTGCTCCTAAATTATTAAATGTTGAACCTCCTGTTCTTGTTAAGTTTGTTCCACTCGCACCAGCCTGAAATTCATAATATGTGCTTCCGAGCCCCCATGGTAATCCAAAATTGCTATAAGTTGTTTGTACTGCTATGGGGGGCCATGTGTTTCCTGTAATTTTAGATTTACCATAAAAGTTATTTAGTGATATTGTTCCACTTGTAGGGATACCTGTTGCTCCTGTTCCTGTTGTATATATTCCATTTAAATAATATTCATTTAAACTAATTGGGTTAGTACCTCCAAATTCTGTTTGGATATTTGCTAATGATATAGCACCAGTAGATTGTAAAACCATATATTATTATATATATATATAATAAATGGACAATAAAATATATACTATTGAAGAAATTAACGTTTTAATTAATTTATTAAAAAAAAATTTAAACATGGATTTTTATTTTGGAAATTTATATTTAAATGAAATTAAAAAAAATGAACAATATTTAGATGCTCTTAGAAAAATAACACACGCAACAAGAGATCGCAATATATTATCAAAAGTTAATCTTATTGATGAATTAAATAATGAGATAATAAAATATAATGATATTGGTGAAGAAAAAACATATTGTATTGAAGCTATTAATGAATTCATAAATATTCTTAATTCTTAATTTATATGAATTTAATTTTACATGCAAGGATTGGTAATACTATTAGACTTACAATTAATGTATCTTTTAATGGAAGCTGGTATAAAATTCAATTATATAAATTTAGGTGCTGGATATTTTGAGTGTTGATTATGCTATTTATTGTAGTAATGATTTTAATGCTGGATTTAGTAAATATATACCTATTAAATTATTATTCATTAAATATATAAAAAATAAATAAAAAACTGATATAAAAACCTATCTAAAAGAATAAAGTAAAGATGGATGATTTAAAAAGAAGATTACATCAGGAGGCACAAAGAAGATATAGAGAAAAAAATAGAGAGAAAATAAATGAAGAAAGAAGAGGTGAAAAAGATAAGAGAGCAATATTAAGAATAGAAAGTGAAATACCCAGTATTGAGGAATTAAGAAAAATAGTTCCAGTTAAAAGGTTACCTGATAGGAAAGAAGGAGAAATACAAGAGCAGACAAAAGAAAAATATATAGAATACATAAAAGTATTTTACAAAGAATATGCTGGTGAGATAATTAGTGAGGAAGATGATATAATAAAGAAGATAAAAGGATTAAAATATAAAACCAAAGAATTAGCAAATAAACTCAAAAAAATAATAGAGGATAGATATGAAGATATAATAGTAAAAAATTACAGAACAATTCACATATTGTATAGCATTTTAAGAGGAATAAGAGGATTGACAGAGATAGAAAAAAAGCTATATAGTATTGTAAAGCATTCCGCAAATACTTATCAAGAGGGAAGAAGTAAAATAAAGTTTAATACAGAAGCTATAAATAATATTAAATTTGAGGAAGAAGAAATAAAGAAGAATTTAGAAAAATTAGATAATATTCCAGACAAGATAATGTATGGTTATACAATGGTATTTAATAGACGTTTATACGACCTTCAGAATACTGTAAAAATAGAGGTAGGAGAAACTGACGAAACAAAGAATTATATTAGAGGGAATATGTGGTATATCAATAAGACAAAGAACAAAGTAAAGATAGAGTTAAAATTGCCAGAATATTTAATGGAATTAGTAAAAGAAGTAAATGAAGGAGAGTATATACTTGGTAAACTATATCATAAATCAACAATATCTCAAATGTTTAATAGTATAATGTTAAAGATATATGGAAAAATATACACAGCAAACAATATGAGACATATATATATAACACAAATAAATCAAGGTGGCAAATCATTTCAAGAACTTAATAATCTTGCTCTTCAATCAGGGCATACAATAGCAGAGCAACAGAAGTATATATATAGAGAGGGTTAAAAAAATAGTAATAATTGTTTTGTAATTAATATATCCAACTCATTACTTCCTGATATTTAAAACTTCCTGATATATCCATAAACTCTTCAATTTTATAATCATCCCACGAATTAATAGTTTTTTTATAGGATTTCTCAAATTCTAATTCAAGAATATTACCATTTGTATATCTATTTGTAGGAGGAATAAGAATCCATTCTGGATTATCATAATCATTATCACGATTATGATATGTAACAAACTCTGTTATTTTAAAATGTCTTGCAAGAAAGACTATTATAAAGTTTAGTCTATTTCTAAATAATGAAATACTTTTTTTATTTTTATTATCTTCTCCTAATTCAAATAATTCTGCTAACATACATTTAGTATAATGTATGTTAAAGTTTATATCATCATCATCAACAATTGTAAAATAAGATAATAATTTTTTTTGTATAAAATCTATAATATTATTGGAACCAAAATAGCGTTTTGCTATGTCTATTTTTAACTTTTCGATATAAGTATTAGTATTATTTATAATTGTCCCAAGCATATATGAATCGCGCATTAATAAATAAAGCATAACAGTTCCTGTTCTACCTGCTCCAGCTAAACAATGTATAATAATTTTATTTTTTTTATCTCCTATATTTCTTATATTTGAAATAGAATTCCAAGTACGCAATGTTCCAAAAGACATATCCATATATTCAATACTGTAATATGTAGCATTAACAGGTAATTTGGATGAATTAGCTGTTGAAATTGCCAAAGACCACATATCAAGTTCGCAATCTCTATCAAAAGGGTTGCATCCATATCCTTTTCCTATCATAGCATGTCCGCCATTAATTCCACTATTACAGTCATGTAAATCTACAATACTATATATATTTTCTTTATTTAATTTATACATATTTCCCAATAGACATACTCTATCAAATTGATGAGGAAGTTGCATACCATAAATATAAAACCTTTCATGTGGTCTATAAATTTTATTATAGACATGAATATCAACATATTGAATAGATTTCAAAGAATATGTAATACTTTCAACCTTATTTTTATAGGTAGTTAGAATTTTACTATGCGTTGTTGCGTATTCTATAATTTTTTTAGCACAAAACGCTTTAATTACTCTATCTACTCTTTGTTCATTTGCTAATATAATATCATAAAAATTAGATGCTGATTTACCTAAATTACGTTTAAGCACATCAGCATCAGCAATCTGTTTAATAACACTTCTAAAATCAATAGATTCCCTTTCTATTCTTTCTATTTGATCTTCAGGAATATTTACTCCTATTCCAAATACACTATCATTTATTTTTTCCTTTAGCTTTTTTACAAAATTATCTATTTTAGCTGTTATATTATTGCCTCCATTATATTTTTTTACATATTTAGCATTTCTTACACGTTTTATATTTTTTTTCCCACCATGATAATTGATATGAGGTTTAGTCCTATTAATTATTTCTTGTAAAACATCATAATCAGTATTATCAGTATTATCAGTATTATCAGTATTATTAGATTTAATATCAAATAGATCATTTAATTCATCATCGGTAAGTATAGGAACACTTTCACTATTAGTATCAAAATAATCTTTTTCACCACCTTCTTTAATACCTCTATTAACCTTACCTATATCATTAAATTTAAGTGGCTCATGTTCTTTTGAAACTAATAAATCCATATCATCTTTATATTCTTGATATTCTTCAGGATTTAATTCAAAATACGATGGATTATCATTTGTTTTAAAATTATCAACAATACTAATTATGTTTGTCGTATTTCCATTTTTTAAATTAATTGATACAGCAAATGATTCTTCAAATTTTTTATTTATATTTTGTAGTTCTTCTTTTATCTTTTGTTTTACAATCTTTATTGTTTCTGTCATTGTTTCTGTCATTGTTTCTATTCCTGGTTTTATATTTTGGTATGGTCGCACGGATGGTATCAATTTTAATGTATTATCAGGTACATGACCACCTTTTTTTGCTAATTTAGAAGAAGGCTTAGGAACTATTTTCTTCTTTTCTAAAACAATTTTAGGAATTTTAGGAATTTTAGGAATTTTAGGAATTTTAGGAATTTTAAGAGGTTTTTTAGCTACAGGAGGTTTAAGAGGTTTTTTAGCTACAGGAATTTTAAGAGGTTTTTTAGCTACAGGAGGTTTAAGAGGTTTTTTAGCTACAGGAATTTTAAGAGGTTTTTTAGCTACAGGAGGTTTAAGAGGTTTTTTAGCTACCAGAGGTTCAAGAGGTTTTTTAGCTACAGGAGGTTCAAGAGGTTTTTTAGCTACAGGAGGTTTAAGAGGTTTTAACTTCATTATAATAAATATTATTATTTTAAAATAATAAAAAAGATATAGTGAAATATATATAAATTATATTAAAAGTATTGTTTGAGATGATCGCGATTCTTGTCGTATCTCTACCTACTTTTAGGATAAATACATAATGATATATGATTTTCATTGTGGTTTTTAATTTATTTTTTAGAATATCAACAAATGCGTTAATTTCTTCAATAATATATTATCAAAAATAATTTGAATTACACAGCCCCCACTTTGTATTTAAAAGATTATATATATTTGTTCTCTCTGTTGCTGTTAAAAGTCTGTTAATAATTATAATTTCATAAATTATACCATTTACAGATGCTTCCCCCGCAGAAGTATAAGTAGCAGAAGCATTAAGAGAACCAAAAAATGTTGATGTAGTACCAGAGGCAGCTAAACTGGTAAAGCTTGTTATAGACATATATATATAACACAAATAAATCAAGGTGGAAAATCGTATAATGAACTTAAAGATCTTGCTCTTCAATCAGGGCATACAATAGCAGAGCAACAGAAGTATATATATATAGAGAGGGTTAAAAAAATAGTAAACTATATATTGTCAAGATTTATTACCCCATTATATTTTTGTAATGATTGCTAAATTCATATTTTAGTATTTCGTCAGGTGTATATTTTTTTAATTCTTCTTCAGTTAATTCATTTTGCTCTCTATATGTATAAAAAACGTTTACTTGATATTCTTTAGAAAGAAAGTATAACATTCTGTTTAGTCTTAATCGTAATAAAGAAGCACGTTTTTGTGTTGTAGTATTAAAAACTTCAGCTAACATAGCATTTACCTCATTTTTATTTACACTTTTATCAAAAAATGCTTTCTTCACATTATTTATAAATTCATTAATACTATCAAACCCTAAATATATCAATTCTAATTGTGATTTAAAATAATCAGTATCAAAGTTTGTTCCATCTTTTTTTATAAAAAGATCATGTTTATCACGCATTAGTAGATAAAGCATTACACTACCTGTTCTACCTGCGCCAGCTAAACAATGAATAACCATATTATTTCCTTCTTCAGTAATTTTTTGTATTTCAGATATTTTTTGCCACGTATCTAAAGTTCCAGCTGTCATATCTTTGTATGGAACAGAATAATAGTTTGCTTTATCTTTATATGGATGATCCATGGCTTGTAATGGAATTTTAATTCCTTTCTGCCACATTTCTATTTCACATTTTTCATCAAATGGATTGCAACCAATACCCTGTTTTATATCAGTATTAATTAAATTAGTTCCATTATGACAGTCTTGTAAATCTACAATAGTATATATTCCTTGTTCTTTAAACAGTTTCATAGTTTCTAATAATAAAAATCTATTAAATTGATGAGGAAGTTGCATACCATACATTTGTATGCCAGGATTGGGTTGATATTTTCTATTATAAGTTAAAGGACGAGGATATGGAATATTTGTATCTAACAGTTTTTTCAAATCCTCTTTTTTTTTTTCAATCTTATCTACTTCTTTATCTAACTCATCAAAAACTTTATCTAACTCATCTTTTGCTAATTTATTTATAATCTCTATTAATTTTTTATCTTTTTCTTCTATTTGTTTTTTAAGTTCATCTATTTTTGAAAAATTATCTGAGGGTTGATCAGGTGTCAACATAGACATATCTCTTATAATCAAAGATCTAATTACAGTATTTAGTCTATCTTCATCATTTAAAATATAATCAAAATATTTAATTTCATTCTCAAAAACCTCATTTCTTATTACTGATATTTTTAATGATAAAGATGAAGCAGATGATTCAGATGATAATGCTTTTGCAGCATCAGTTGCTGCTTCTTCTGCTAAAGCAGTAGCTTTTTCTTTAATTATTCTTTGTATCTCATTAATATAAGATGCTTCGTCATCATCTATTTTTGTTGTATCAATTTCTTCTGATTTTTCTAGTTCACTTTTCAAATCTGCGTATAATGTTTTTAATGGATCGTTAGGGTATTCATTATCAGTAACATTATCTTGAAATATCCCTTTACACATTTTACGTAATTTTTCACGTAATTTTTTACGTATATTTTTAATATTAAATTTAAATAATTTACATTTCATGTCAAAACAACCAACGCCGCCATATAATTTTTTTTTACGAGCTATTTTTGAAACACCCATTTTTATTTTTTTGTTTTGCTTTTTTCCTCCCCCTTTTTTTTTAAAAAGTGAAATTAAATCATTATTTTTGGAAGGGTTATTAAAGGGATCTTTAGATTTTAATTCAGATAATATTTTTTTCATATAATTTTTTATCTTATCTACTATATAAGGTTCTATAGATGATTCAGTATCATAATACATTTTTTTATAGCTATATAGCTCATCATTAAATTCATTAATATCTAATTTTTTAAACATAGTTTCAAGTTCTTCATCTCTAAGATTTTTATCTAAAATAGATGAATCTACTGATCTATAATTTATATTTTGTAACGCATGTGTTAATTTTTTTATATTAGCTTCCGCTTCTAACTGAATTTCTATATTATCAGAGTCATTATACATATTTATTAATTTTAATAGATCATTATAAATACCTAATTCATCAAACAAATCTTTTCTGTTTTTTAATTTAGTTAAAATATCTGTCTTTTCTTCTTGCGAAGGTGCTTTTAAATTGTTATAAAATTCCATATAAGTATTTTTTTGTTCTATTGTGGAAATCAACCCTCCTATTTTTTTAGCAACAGGAGTTTTAGGAGCTTTTTTGACAACAGGAGTTTTAGGAATTTTAGGAATTTTAGGAATTTTAAGAGGTTTTTTAGCTACAGGAGGTTTAAGAGGTTTTTTAGCTACAGGAGGTTTAAGAGGTTTTTTAGCTACAGGAGTTTTAGGAATTTTAGGAATTTTAGGAATTTTAGGAATTTTAGGAATTTTAGGAATTTTAGGAATTTTAGGAATTTTAGGAATTTTAGGAATTTTAGGAATTTTAGGAATTTTAGGAATTTTAAGAGGTTTTTTAGCTACAGGAGGTTTAAGAGGTTTTTTAGCTACAGGAGGTTTAAGAGGTTTTTTAGCTACAGGAGGTTTAAGAGGTTTTTTAGCTACAGGAGGTTTAAGAGGTTTTTTAGCTACAAGAGGTTAAAGATGTTTTAACTTCATTATAATAAATATTATTATTTTAAAATAATAAAAAAGATATAGTGAAATATATATAAATTATATTAAAAGTAATGTTTGAGATGATCGCGATTCCTGTCGTATCTCTACCTACTTTTAGGGATTTACATGGTGATATATGGTTATCATTGTGGTATTATAATTTATTTTTTAAAAATTATTATTTGTATATTCTTAGTATTGTTTGCGATGCTCACCGCATCTGCCGACTTTTAGGGATATACATGGTGATATATGGTTATCATTGTGGTATTATAATTTATTTTTTAAAAATTATTATTTGTATATCCTTAGTATTGTTTGCGATGCTCGCCGCATCTGCCGACTTTTAGGGATATACATGGTGATATATGGTTATCATTGTGGTATTATAATTTATTTTTTAAAAATTATTATTTGTATATCCTTAGTATTGTTTGCGATGCTCGCCGCATCT
>Ga0304730_1000182_pt1 | contig 56742 bp, 52 predicted proteins | sample M_130628_MF_Meta_FD_190474 | JGI IMG/M metagenome (GOLD analysis project Ga0304730, IMG submission 190474) | Freshwater microbial communities from Lake Montjoie, Canada to study carbon cycling - M_130628_MF_MetaG (v2) (version 2) | ecosystem: Environmental > Aquatic > Freshwater > Lake | place... | reverse complement strand
ACTTCGCGAACAAGTCGGATCTCCTGAAGTTTGTGATTCAGAAGATCGCTGAGGTGGAGATCCTTGCCGATCGGTCGGACGAGGATAAGGCGAAGTTCATTGTGGATGAGGTCAAGAAGGCCATTCGTGAGTCCCCCCTGTCCGAGGAGCAGAAGACTCAGTTGGCTGGATGGTGCGACGTGACTCTCCCCTACGTTGTCGAGGCCGTCAAGCTTGTGAAGGCTGAGGCCGGGAAGGTCGTGGGCGTGGCCCTCGCGGAGGTGAAGAAGTGCTGCCCGTCGTGGTTTTCGAAGAAGGCTGCGGCCCCGCCGGCGTAAACAGATCATCGTTTTCTGAGAACGAACCGTTCGCGTACTTTTGTACCCTGACCTCCTCCTTAGAATCAATCCGATCCAAAACATTGGGGTAGGGAAGCATCTCAATTTTTACCGATCCGTCCGCCTGAGGATGGAGGGTTCGGCACGTCCTTTCGTGTGGATTCAAGCACTGGGTTCCACACCAAAGAAAGCTGGTCGTATACGAAATCGTGGGTTTCATGTAGACCATCCCCATCTTCGTGATACGGTACATTTGTAGTTCTACACACGCTGTATTTAAACTAGACGTACATGAGTCCCAGTGTTACCGCGAAAAACACGAAAGAATGGAGCAGGAGTCCGAAGCCGGTCGGTAGGCCATTCTCAAAGATACGGAACGTGGTATACGGTCCCGTCACAGACGTCACAAGTCCGTCCATGACGCGAAACGTAATGGGGTTCGCCAGAATGTAGAACAGCAGACCCTGAAAGGCCGAGATCTGGAGTTTCTGAGTTGCGGTGGGACCAGCCATTCTTATTATTACTTATTCTCTAGCTTGGAAAGTATTGCGCGTGGCCTGTATAGTTTCCAGCAACTGAGGAATTTTTGCCAGCATAGGAGCGATCGCAGCTTCATCTCTCTTGGCGGGTTCGCGGGAATCGAGGGGTTCGGTGACGAAGAGGATCGCTGTCAATAAGAATGTCTGCTTTGATTTCGAGTTGGAAGGTTCCCAACGCAAGGTATACAACTTGAAGAGGGCCTCGACATACGTATTGCTCTGGGCGTTTATCACATCCCAGATCATCCAAATAAGATGCCGGGCATACTTGGATGAATAGTAGGGACTCTTGCGTTCGGCCACCACGAGCGCCTGCTTCGTTCGCTTCTTCTGTTCGCGGGCATACGCTAGAATCCACGAGAGCCAGTAAAAGGCCCGCTGATTATCCCGTGTCTGAATTGCGAAACAGAACTCGTTAAAGGGAATCTTGAGTTCGAATGGATCTTCCGCTTTCACGAACGGGGTGCTCGTCATTTGCGACGTCGCCCGCAGGTTCTCACGCACTGTTTCAGGAAGAAAATCGTGTTCGGCCTTGATCGTTGGCAGCGTAATGGTCTTCTGCTTTTTGGCAGTGGAAAGGACTATAGCAACTTCGCAGACGAGCGTACGTGCATCATCGCGATTCCGGATCTCTGTCATCGTGTGAAGAGTATACATCTGCTCGATCTCTGCGAACCGTTCGTACTGGGTAACTAAGTAAGTAAAGATATTGGGACAGGAGCGGTGGACGTACAGCGACGCTGCTTCAAAGAATGTGGCCCATATCGAATGCACCAGACCCGAACATAGCAGTTCGAGAGTCCAGTAACACGCGTAATCGGCATGACCCAACTGAATGCTTTGAAGAAGTGATTTGTTCGCAAGTTTACGAGCGTGGCCCGAGAAGGTGAATGTTTGAAAATCCACTACACTCCTTGTGTCGTAGATTTGCATTCTATATTGATATTGTGTTGGAGTGGGAGGGGATTAGAACGTGTAATACGCATTAGATCCGTTTGTCCCCTGTGTTCCAGAGTACGCCAGTGTGATACCAATTCCTGACTGTAGATAGTAGGTTGTAGTGTTTCCTCCATTGAAGACTCCGTTTATGGATGTGAGCGTATAGTTCACGGTACTGTTGTTCTTGACAACCCAGTATGTACCCTGCGTAGGAGTTGTTGTTGGAAACGTTATGGTGATCGTTTGTGCTTGGGTGGTTAAGCTGTAATACGTTGTTGCGTTCGTAGCTAAGAGTGTTAAGGCGGATCCAGATGGAATACCCGCGACGTTGAGGGTGGAAATGATATTCGAGGTGCAGTTAATGGTTCCTGAAACCGTGAGAGGATACGACGTATTGAAGGCTCCGCCGATTCCCACAGAACCCAGGAGGGTTGTCGTTCCAGTCACAAACGATATAGCAGCACTCAACGTTCCCTGTACTGAAGTATTTCCCGTTGATATGATCGTTCCAGCATTCACTGATGAACCCGATAGCGTAGTTGCCGCAACTGTCTGAGCTGCCGTTATAGACCCCGAGGAATAGAGTGAAGATCCAGAGATGGTAGCCGCCTGTAGATTTGATAGAGACGTCAGTCCGGACACATTCAATGCATACTGGACCACTGCTGCAGATAGGGTTGTTAGACCCGATACGGTGAGTGAACCGGTGGCCGTGAGATTTGTTCCACTAATTGTTCCAGCAACGGTATTTCCTAGTCTCGCAGTTCCCGTTGTGATAATACTCCCGTTGTTGAGCGTAATTCCACCGATTGAGTTCGAAGAGGTGGTAGGAGAACTGAATGATGCATTGGTGTTGATCTGTCCGTTGACATCTAGCGGGTACTGTGGATTGGTGGTTTGCACGCCTACGTAAGGTATAGCGGTGCTTCTCTTAATAAATAACGCAGTGGTGTTCAAGTCGTTGGCAGCATAATTGGTTCGAAGAGCCAATCCATCGTTGGGCTCATCGTATCCTACTCCAACATACGGGACTACAGTTGTGACCACACTATTGTAAAAGGCAATAGTTCCGGTTGTTGCACCTGTTCCCTTGATGTTGATAGGGTATGTCGATGCCGCGGGTAGGGTCGAACCAATCGCCATGTTTCCATTCAGAAGCAGGTTTGTACTCACATGCGCGGTACCCTTTACATCAAGAGCATAGCTTGGGACAACACCAATTCCAAGATAGTTGTTTGTCATATCACCCTGGAGAAACGGGATATTCGCATTGGTAGAATAGACAAGGAACGTATTGGCTCCCGCCACTGATGTTCCCGGGTTGTTTCCAAGGTAAATACAGTTTGTATACGCGGTTGCACCTGAGTTGCTTCCTGCGTTGGAACCAAAGGCAATTGATTTGCTCCCGGTATTTGCGGCGAATACATTATTTCCAATACCGATCTGGTCGGTGGTCGAACTAATCACAGCGCTGAGCCCGTTGATTGAGGTTAGATTTGATAATCCGTATCCAGACATATTCACTGTCTGAACTGCGTTATTGCACGACCACAGCCGCGCATCTGCCTTGCCAGGATCCGCCCATACGGCTGCTGAACCTGCGTCGTTCATCGCGAGCTGCTGATTTGCATTTCCTTTCGTAGCAGGCCAACTCACTCCGTTCAGTACATTTAGCGTAACACCCGAGAGGGTCGTGGATCCTGAGACGTTTAATGATACAGGGATAATAGCCTGAGATATTGTGGCAGTATTACCTCTCAACGTCGATACTGTAAGTGTACTTGTTGCGGTATTGAATGTTAGCGATGAACTTCCAGTTATAGACCCGTTTGAATTGAATAGTACCTGTGTATCATCTCCGCCAATTCCGTATATTTTCCACGGTAACCATAGTTCTGCCTCACCACTGCCCGAAGACCATCGTATGAATGTCCTCAGATCATTCGTATACGCAATCTGACACATTGGTCCACCACTCGTGTCCGGCCACTTTATGTATGTAACAACCATAGTGTATCCGTTCGGAAGAATACCCCCGTTGGCGATAACGGATCCATCCTTAAAATCTACAATAATTCCTGGTCCACGGAATCTCATTTGAGACGGAGTATCATTAATGTTTCTAGTATCATTCTGAGTTAATCTATATATTACAGTTCTGGTCGTTGCTCCGGTACTAATTCGAATAAATTCTGAATGATAATCGATACTACCGGGCACAGATATGCCATTGAAAGTTGCACTACCCGCAACCGTAATACTACTCTGTAGGGTTGCTGCTCCAGTTAGCGTTGCTCCAGTTAGCGTAGTTGCTCCACCAACACCGAACCCGTTGGAGATATAGGCTGTCTGAGCCGACAGAGCAGTCAAGATATTGACGTTAGAAAATGTAGCTTGTCCTGAGACGCTGAGAGTATTAGTTCCTGGAATATTTACCGTGCCATTGAGCGTTGAGATTCCTGAGTTGGATATGCTTGTAACTGTAATCCCTGCGAAGGTTGAACTACCCGTAATAGTCAGGGTTGTCGCCCGAGCCGATCCGTTGACGTTCAGGGTGTACCCGGCTGTCGACGTAAGCCCCTCAGTTGCGGTTGTAGCATTGATTGTTACCTGGTTCCTGGAGAGGTCGCCGTAGATCAGCGGAGATCCAGCCGTCTGGGAATAGACCACGAGCGAATTGGAAAGATTGGACGATCCGCCGGGGTTGCTGCCGAGGAAGATACAGTTCGGTCCAGCACCCGTAGTACTTCCTCCTATTGCGCCAGCACTGATACCCAGTGCTATGATATTTTCCTGGGCGTTTGCCCTCAGTGCGTTAGGACCAATCCCAATCTGGAAGGGTGATGCACTGAAGATCGCAGAGATATTGTTGAACGATACAATTCCCGTGATTGCGTTTCCATCAGCGCTGATCGTTGATAGGGCTTTACTCTTCGCCCAGTCGCCAAGACCAAGAAAGGAGATGGTATCCCATTTTATAGTATTTCCATTTGCATTCCACGAAAGAATGGTTTTATCGGCAGTTGGGTTGACCCACGAGATACCGTTCAGCTGGGCGAAAGACAGGTTCGTAAACGCTGTCTGGCCGCATACCGTGAGTAGTCCGTTGATGGTTGTTCCTGTTAACATTGTAGACCCTCCGACACTCAGGTTACGCTGAACTGTAAGTCCCGAAACGGTTACGAGACCAGAGACGTTGAGGCTGTTACTCACAAAGATGTTTAAACCGGAGATGGTGGTAGCACTGAGAGTAGCCAAAGTTGTCAGACCAGTCACATTAAGAGTGTTACTGACCGTTGTAGATCCCGCCAGCGTTGTTGTTGAGTCGACCTTGAGTCCTCCACTTGAATATAGTGAGGTTCCGGAGATGGTGGCAGCAGTGAGATTACTCAACGTTGTAAGACCGGTCACGCTAAGAGTGTTACTGACCGTTGTAGACCCTAACAGCGTTGTTGCTGTTTCGACCTTGAGCCCTCCAGAGGAGTAGAGCGAGGACCCCGAGATTGAGGCAGCCTGGAGACCTGCGAGAGAGGTAGACCCTGATACATTGAGTACACCTCCGGTATACACGAACACGTTCGACGCAGAGAGCGATGTGAACGAGACGTTTGAGGTGAAAGTGGCTTGACCGGATACGTTCAGGGTGTTCACGACCTGTACATTCGAGAGCGTCGCAAGTCCAGCACAGACGTTGAAGGCTGAACCGCGAATTGTTGCGGATCCAGATACATCCAGGGCAGCTGAAGGAGTCTTTCCGATTCCAAGCCACATCGCGGATAAATCACCCTGTAAGAACGGTATACCGCTAGTCGTTGAGTACATATTGAAAAAGTTGCTCTGTAAAGGAGAGTCCCCGCCAGGATTGCTTCCTAGGTAAATAAGGTTTGATCCGCCTGCCTTAAGACCGGCATTACGACCTATCGCAAATATCTCATCACCGGTTGCTCCGGACAGCGTTCCGTACCCAAGCCCAATGAAATCTCTAGTATTTGGAGTACCAAACGAAATGGGAACACTATTGATGGAAGTTAAGTTTGTGAGTCCATTCGAACTCATATCAACATCTTGAACCGCCCGGTTCTGAGCCCACCCTGCGAGAGACACTGCAGCTGGGTCTGCCCATCCAGCAGTAGTTGCCGATATTATTTTAAGAATTTGTCCGGTAGTCCCGGATGCTTGCGGCCACGTTACAGTATTAAGACTGCTTCGAATAGTTGTCACTCCAAGTGATGTACCATCAAGTCTAGTTTCTGATCCATCACCGTTTGAGAAGGCTCCATTCATGGTGAATATTCCGCTGTTTACGATAGTAATGCCCAGACCACCCGTTCCGCCTACGTAAATATTTGAAGCCGAGAGCGTTCCCTGTACCGTTGCCGCCGATGTCGTTACGGAGATGGATGAAAGCGTGGTAATTACCCCGTTTGTTGCGCTGAGCGTCGTAATCACCGCATATGATAGAGTGGTTGTTCCAAGGGATACTGTTAAGTTGCACGAGAAGATGCCGCTTCCTATAACATCTAGAGCAGCCGAAGGATTCTTTCCAATCCCAAAAAATCCAGAGGACATATCGCCCTGCAGGAACGGCCGGGATGATACGGTTGAATACACCAGGAAGGTGTTTGCGGCACTGATACTGTATCCCCCAGAAGGGTTGTTCCCGAGAACGAGGGCATTCGAGAATCGAGTATTTGATCCAGCGTTGCTACCAATAAAAATACCCAAAGATGCGTTATTGTTATTTCCCGCGTTGGTACCAATAGCAATCGTATTTCCACCAGCATTTGAACGTCCAGCATTCGATCCAACAGCGATTACAAATGACCCCGAGTTTGTCGTACACGCACCGTCTCCGATTGCAATAATAGTGTTTCCAGTATTCGACCAGGCTGTATTAGACCCGACTGCAACTAAATTTGATCCCTTGTTCGACGATCCTGTTTGAAATCCAAAAGCGTACACATGTTCCCCAGAATTATTGGTTACGGCATTGCATCCGATCGCATAGACGTGCGCTCCACTGTTTTGTAAGCCTGCTGAAATCCCCAGAGTAATCACATCCGATCCGCACAGATTCGCATTGATTCCAAGACAGATAAATGGTTTAGTCTGATCCAACAATACAGGAATGCCATTAAGGGTCATGAGTCCCGATAAATTCGGGAATACAGTTGTTCCCTTTACAGTCAGGGTTCCGGACACGTTCAGGATAGTGGTCGATAGGGATGTAATCAATGCATTCGGCGAGAAGATATACGCGGAACTCAGAGTAGACAGTACCGAAAGAGTCGTAAGGATTGTCAGACCAGATACGTTGAGAGTCGCCGTAGATAGGGTTGTGATGATCGCATTCGAAGAGAAGATATACCCTGCCGAAAGAGTATTCTGGACGTTGGCGTACGAGATCGTAGTTACAGAGCTTGAGGATATGATACCCGGAGCTACAAATGCAGAAGAGACCGAGAGAGACGTCAAGGACAGCGTCGTAATCACCGCATTCGGCGAGAAGATGTACGCGGAACTCAGAGTAGACAGTACCGAAAGAGTCGTAAGGGTTGTCAGACCAGATACGTTGAGAGTTGTAGCGGATAGAGTGGTAATAATTACGTTTGAAGAGAAGATATACCCTGCCGACAGCGTATTCTGGAGGTTGGCGTACGAGATCGTAGTTACAGAACTTGAGGATATGATACCCGGAGCCGCAAATGCGGAAGAGACCGAGAGAGACGTCAAGGACAGGGTTGTTATGACTGCGTTAGGAGAATACAGGTAGGCAGTCGACAATGTATTTTGGACGTTCGCATACGAAATATTTGCGATAGTGGTAACCGTGAGAGAGCTGATAGTTCCAGTGGGAGCGTAGAGATTCGTAGCAGAAAGCGTGTTCTGGATCGTTGCTGCAGTCAAGGTTGTAAGACCCGAGACGCTTAGGGTACCCGAAATAGTTACACTGCTGAAAGACGCTATCCCCGATACAGTGATTGACGTAAAGTATCCGCTGATCGCGGTTAAATTTCCAGAGAATGCGCCGCTTCCGTTTACGTCTAGTGTAGCCGTTGGTTGCTTACCGATACCCAAACGATTCCCCGATAAATCACCAAATAGGAATGGAACGCTATTATTCCCGGTCGAGTATACTGTGAGAGAATCCCCCGCAGTCGGCCCACTGTAACCCGCTCCATTTCCAAGGAAAATAGTGTTTGAGTTTGAGTTTCCGTTTCCTGCATTGAGTCCTATCGCAATAACATTGGAGTTTGAGTTCAGCTGAGCCGCGTTCGCTCCAATGGCGACCACGTTTGAGCCGATGTTTGATGAGCCAGCATTAGAGCCGATAAAGATATTCGAAGCCCCCTGATTGTTTGATCCAGCATTGCACCCGATTGATACAACACTTGCCCCCGAATTTGTGTAAGCAGCATTACATCCAATCGCTACCAAAAACGACGAGTATGACACATTATATCCTGCAGATGATCCTAGGGCTACGACGTTTGATCCTCCAGAAATGTTTACCCCTGCTCCAATTGCAATGTTAGAGTTCGTTGAGTCGAAGATAACCGGAATGGAATTCACAGACCGGAGATTTGTGATGGCAGAGAGACTCGCGGTTGTTCCGTACAACGCTCCAGAAATGCTTAAGGTGTTCTGAATCTGAGCGCCTGATAGTGTAGCGAGTCCGCTAATACTCAATGCTCCACCGGCTCCAATCGTTGTTGTCGAATAGAAGGAGGCTGCGGACAGAGATCCCTGGACCGTCAAGTTTGACATCGTTGCTAGACCAGATACATTGATGTACCCCTGAATCTGGGCGGCCGAAAGCGTAGCCAGTCCGCTGATATTCAATGCTCCTCCAGCGCCTATAGATGTCGTCGAATATATAGTGTTGGCAGACAGCGAATTCAGCACAGTTAGATTTGAGGTCGTTGCTAGACCTGAGACGTTAAGATAAGTCTGAATCTGGGCCGCAGACACCGTAAGAAGCCCCGAGATAGTTGTTGCCGATGTGATATTCGTGGTTCCGTTGATGGTTAATCCAGACGCAGTTAGGCTTGCTGCAGATAGGGTTATCCCACCAATGACGGAATTTCCCGCCGAGATCGTGGAGTTTATCATGTATACACCGGCAATAGAACTGCTGATCGTTGCGGGTGTAGTTATTGATCCACTCGTAGTAATCGACATGCTCGGCGTGTAAAAGCTGTTGCTGTTAAGTACCCATCCTCCAATTGTATTCGATGTATTGTTGGAGGTTACAATACTTCCATTGTTGAGTACGACGTTTCCGATACTATTGCATGTCGCTGCGCCCGTTACTATAAATCCGCTGACGGTTACGTTTGAACCTACGCTCAAATTTTTAGTGAGCTTGAGAGTATACGCATTCACTATCTGCGCACACCAGTCATAGGTCAGGCCTGCATCTCCTACGGATTCTCCAACTCCGTCTCCGGTTAGATCCCAGTTGAATGTTATCTGCCCGCACAGACCTCCAACTAATTGAGCGGGGCCAGTGGGACCTACCGGGCCAGAAGGACCTACCGATTCGTAGTCCCAGTACATAACTCCCAGCTGACCTACGTGAAGCGTCTGGCCGCAGATGCCTGCCGATGCAGGGAATTTCTGACCGTTAATCTGGTTCACACTTGTAATAGAGTTACCAGCCATGTTTAGGTTGGCGACTGCGGGGTACAGTCCAACTCCGATAGAGTTTAGATTTGTAATATTCTTCACGAAGAAGCTCATACCCCTTTACTTAGAAAAATAGACAAGATATTGGTACTCGTAACCTACCGGCGTCATGTCCACCATTTCGTGCCTCGTGAACCCTGCTGAGCGGACAATATCGAGCATTGCATCTACCTTTGGCATGTGTAGGCGGTGAATGTTCTCGCGGTAACGAGGAGGGTCTTCAAATTCAAAGACCTCCTCAAATCTTGCATCGTCCGAATCAGAATCCTTGACGAACCGGCTCTTGTACTTAAATTTATCGAAAAAGATATCGGAATCTATCACACGTTCTTGACTGTATTTCTGGATAGAGAAGGCCATGAAGGGAGATGCCGCGTCCAGGATAGGATCGAACTTGTTGGGGTCAACCAGATGCAGGACCAGAATACCGCCAGGGCGGAGCCATGAATATACGTTATCTAGAACCATCTTGTGGTTCTGAAATTGGTAAATCGAGAAATACAGCATCATGGCGTGTGAATAAGATTTTGGAGGAAACGTTTCGGCTCGTGTCACGTCGCCCTTGTAGAACCGTCCGCTCTTGCACTTCTCCCGGGCCTTCTTCAACATGCTCTCTGACAGGTCCACTCCAACAATATCGATGTCTTCCTTGCACATCCAGTCGACGTGCGGCCCCGTCCCACAGCACACGTCGAGAACTTTAGTTTCCGTCTTCGGCCAGTCGGCCAGGGCGTTCTCACGGATACTCGCCTTTTCGTAGGAAACCCGCTCAGGTGTCGTAAAGAGCTTGTCGTAGACGTTCGCATAGAACTCATCATAAATAGCATCAAAATCTTCGTGGGTCTCCGTATCACCGCCTCCCTCCTCTTTATTCTCAAACCCTTCGCGCCGCTTCCCCGCTGCATACGTTCCCGAAAGGAGTAGCAGGGCAAGGATGATGAGTGGAAGTATCCAGTATGCTAAAGATGCGTCCATCTCTCTCTTGTATCTATGTAAGAAATGTGGGAGACGCTTCCTATCCAACGTTCAGCTGGATCTCCCCACAACCTCATTGATCGCGATTTTGAATACCCCGTATCTAGCGGTGTAAACGTCTCCCGATGGAAGGACGCGCCCGCAACCACAAAAGAATGGGCAACATCTATCTGGTACGACGAATTCAAGGTTCGACGAAACTTTATGTCCGATGATGACCTGTTTATCTGGATCCCTCACATCGCCACCCTGATTGCCAAACACGGCAGGTGGATCGGAGATTCCAAATCCTTTTATGCAGTGTACGTATCCTGTAATTTTGTCGTACCCAGCGAACGGGGAAAAGGGCTGTCCGGTCAAATGATTTTGTCGATGGCCAATGAAGCAACGAAAATATGGGGACCTATTCCATTCATGTTTGAACTCCACAATGTTCCTTACGGTCTCGCCAACGTCGAACCCTTCTTGCGGTTCACGTATATATGGATTCCTTTCGTGGACGTTCACGTTCCACCGAGATGGAAACCTACTACCCTTGAATCGATAAAGGACTATCCCGGATTCCACGTCGATTCTATGAAAGGGTACCGAGCCTTCTCGTATGACGGTCAGATGATCGTGTTTGATCCACTGAACGACATCGTATACTATACCGACGCCTTAGTTCTTCCTACCTTCGACGGCTTTCCCACCTCTGGAGCCTGGTGCCGTTTCTTTTGTCCTTGGGGGTCGACTCGTATCTACCTTCACAATATGTATTTTGATCCTCTACCCTCTATGAAACACTACCTGCTTACTTAGGAAGAAGCGCGGGAGATGCCGGTAAGATGGTCGTCGGTTTAGGTACGAACCAGCTAGTCATCCATGCCCGAATAGAGGCAAGCATGCCTCCAGACTTGCTGAGACTGGTAATAAGAATGAAGAGAACCAGAATTGCTAAGAATATATCTAGAGCAGTCAAGAACGACGGCGGAAACCCAGCAAAGTATGCCGCCAGAGGATTGGACGGAGCGAGGGCTGCAACAGTCGTGGACGACGGGTTTGTCAAGTCAATGAACCGATTGTATGCCGATACCTTCTGTTCCTTGTCCGTCAAGAGATCCTTGAGAAAATCTATGTTTCCCGCGATTCCCTGTTTGAGCGATGACTGTTTGTCCCTGATTGTGGCGATAGAATCCGTGTACCCCCGCTGAACCTCTGACTGAGCATCAAGGTCTCCATACTGCGACCGGTACTTGTCTAGAACAGGCTCCATCTTCTCTGCATCAATTCGCCTCTTCTCTTGTTCCATCCACTCTGGACCGTTCTTGAGACCAAAGTACCGAAACCGAGCAGCCTGGAATGCGTCAGGATCATTGTCGCGGTTCTGAGATGCCCGCTGAAACGTTTGAAACGCCGACTGCATTTCTTCGGGGGTAGACGTTGCGCTTCCGAGCGCACGAAATTTAGCCTTGTCTGTGTCGGAGACAACCTTGTCCATCTTGTTATTAGTTCAGAGAGGAAAACGAAATCCTGTAGCCTACGCCCACATATGCATAGGCAACCGTTACACCAACAAACAGGAGAACAACAGAAATTATCATGACGGTGACCGGGTCCAGAAATAAGCTCAGAGCTACGTGGATTAGAATTACGCTGACGAGAGTGATCGCAACAATCTGAAGAGATAGAAGGCGAGAGGTACTGGCGGGCGTCGGCTTATCTTTCAAAATCTTACCCTGCATGTTCCCCTTCTTAATGCGTGTTTGCTTGAACTCATCATCTAGATCAGTAATCTGGTCGATTGCCGCCATCGCCTGTTGGCGCGTCTGAGCGGCAGAGAGAGCAGCCGCTTGGGCGGTTGTTGCATTGCCAAGAGCATTCACATCGCTGTCTAGACCCGACGCGTACTTCTTCGTCTCCTCTACCAGCGGGGCAACATTCACGCTTCCCTCGTCGAGACGCTGGTATAGATTTCCCACCGAACCACTTGATGCAGCCGCAATATACGTTTGGTAACTGCGGGGGTTCACTGAGATGGTGTGGTTGCCCGAGACGGAGTTTCCGTTGGTGTTTGCGCGTTCGCAGGATCCGGCCTCAGTATAGGGGGCACCACAGCGGTAGACTCCTCCTGATCCTGCATCCTGAGCGTAGAGAAACTGGCTATCGGCTTCGACAGCAATGGGGATCTTCCCAGCCAAGCCCGGCTTTTCGGTCCATCCACCCTGTCCGTTCCCAGTACCCGCATAGACCTTGATCTTTCCGGAGTTGTTCACCGGAACGTACGTTGATCCGCTCGAGGCGGCAACAATACCCATTGACTGACCTCCACCCTGTGGTCCGGAAATGGGAACCCACGACCCGGTCGTACACGGCTTCGAGCAGCCCTGATTTCCCACAAAGATAAACTGGTCGGTAACATTGAGTTGGGGGTTTACGGGTGGTGCACCGGGAATGGACTGGGGAGCGGACCAGCTTCCGCCTCCATCAACCGGTTGAGTAGAAAATGATAATCCGGAAGACGTTGATGATGCGGATGCGCCCGCGGTTGGTGTAATAGTGACGGATACAGTTTTTGACTTGGAAAATTTGGATAGTAATCCACTGCCTCCCTGTATGTGGGTAGCAAATCCCCCCGAGCCCGTAATAGACGTTAACGGGAATGTGGCAGTTACTCCGGTATTGTCGGTGAGGGTTACAGTGTATTTTCCACCAGTCGATATTCCTTTCTCGACAGCACTAAATCCGAAATCTGTTCCGTACATACGCGTTGAAACAAGCGCACCTGTATCTGTGATACTTATATGTCCCGGAGGCATACCGACATCGCCAATGGATATGGGCCACGTATTCACACTTGCGGATGTTGGAGAAGCTGTAGGGGCTACGGTAGATGTATACAGAACATACACATTTTGGGCGTCCACCGCAATGTCAAGAGGCATTCCCTGAATCCCCGACGGTCGGGACACTTGTTTCCAGTTCGTTCCATCGCACGGCTCCTTGCACACGTAGAAATCTCCGTTCACGTTGAATCCCCAGACGTACCCGCCCGACGACGCTACAATCTTATTCAGCTGTCCGGGAAGCGGATTCCATCCCACCGCCTGAGACAGCTGGCTTTGGACGTAGCCAAGTAAGCCCTGAGATTTTGACTGAAAGTTTTGGGCATAAGCCGCCATCTATCTCCTCTTATATACGTTCTAGATAATTTGATGTCTACAAAGAGTAATGAGCACGGCCACACCTCAGCCCGCAGCAGGATCGGCTGCCTTGATGACCACTACATCAATGACTCCCCAGAGCATGCTGCTCTATCAGGGAGGAAGTCTGAATCAGCAGTACAGCTCTGATGCCTACAACGAAGTTCAGGCCTCTCTCCAGCAGTATGGTGCACTGCGCGACCAGTACGTTCAGATGATTAACACGGCTCTTCGCGAGCAGGATTCCGCCAAGCGCAAGACTATGATGCCCCAGATTACCGCTGCCAATCAGCAGCTTGTAGCTCTGGTGAATCAGATTCAGAATGTATACAATCAGGGACAGTCGGTTCTATCCGCCCAGCCTACCAATGATCTTCAAGATGCCCTAGACAGGTACAAAGAGCAGCTGGAAGAGTTGCGCACGGATGAAGATGAGCTGGTGCGTCTCAATCGCTTTTACGATGATATGAAGTCTACGTCCGTTATTCCCCAGACTACATACTACGGATGGATCATCCTGGTTCTTATACTTTTGTTCGTCGTCTTCGGACTGTTTGTTATGAGTGCATTCAAGAGCCCCTTGCAGTCGATGCTGCCGACCATGCCTGAGCTGCCTACTATGTCCTCATTGGGCCTAACGTCGGAGAGCTCATCAATGGTGCCGTCGCTGCCGTCACTGCCGTCACTGCAGTAGACGCCGCCGTCGAAGCTGCCGCCTTGATTTGGGGCGACCACCAACCAATCAAAAAGAGAATGGGGAGAAAAATGAGGATAAGACCAAACCGTAGGAGGAACGCGTACCCGTTGGCGACATCTAAGACGGGGGTCCCTGAACCGGGTGCCACAACCTCATCATAGCGCTGCTTGGCGGTACGGTACGTATCCTCGATCTGCTGGGCGTTCATAAACAGTCCAGAGGCCGAATCATAGATGTCTGAGAGTTCAGAGTTTCCTTCCTGATACGAATCGGAAAACCGCTTCATATCATGCTTCTGTCGCTCGACTTCTGCCTGCCGATCCTGAATGACTTTCTCAATCGCATCTTGGGCGTTCTGGTACGCGGTCTTGTACGCCGGATTGCCGGTAGACAAAAATTGAACGTAGTTGGACCGGTACAACGCCAACGCCTGCTCGAAATCTGATTGAGTGTTAGGAAGAGGTGAACTTCCTCCCGCAACCAATCCGGCAGAATCAGGAGCGGATGACGAGGACTCAACGGGGGCAGAGGCAGCGGCAGAGGCAGCAGGGGGACAGGGGGTCACCGGAATAAGTGATAAAAGCCCGCTAGAAGGCGCGTCTCCTTGATATGCAGGGGCCACTGCTCCCAAAGTCATATCTTCCACCTGAATTACCCAAAATGGTTCTGCAAACGACCTTCGCGCAAACGCAAGAATACCCGTACAGTTTGGATCAGAAGAACAAGCTGCCTTTGCTTCCTCTAACGAAAACTTTTCTCTGTCTCTACCTGTGCACGGTCCCAAAACGCAAATACCTTCTTTTGCGAACCAATTTGTCTGCGTCAAAGGAATTTCTGTTCCGTAACACTTCTGATTTTCTAGACCTTCACGCGAAAACGTGAGACCCATTCGTCTTATTATTATACACTCGCTACACAAAATCGGTAATAGGGGGTCGCGCCCGCCGATTCGGACTTCCGAATGATCTCGACAATATCGCCCGGCCTTGCCCCGATCCAACGTGCTACTGGATCCTGCGACCCAATAAGGGGCATCGGCATGTACTCCTTATGCTTCATCGCAATCTGGGGTAGAAGGGGCTTGTCGGCCGTCATCTCAATATGATCCGCCATCATCGTCTTGGCAATCGTATCAAGATTGATTCCGAACTTCTCGAGAAACCCCTTGACCTCCTCCTCCTTCAAGATACGGTGAGCGGGGACCATACGGTGCTTGGTAATATCGCACGTCAACTGCCCTACGTGGAAGATCTGGAGAACATCAGAGTACGCCGACACCGTCTGGAGAACCTTCTCGGATGCAGGGATCGGAACCACGAGAATCCCCTGTGTCCCGCCATACTGCTTGGTGAGTTCCACGACCGTTGGAACGTCCTTCTCGTGGACGCGCGTACGGTTGCTGGTGAAGATAATGACATCGGCAATCTTGGTGACAACGGCGGGGAACTCTGATTCGACCACTTCCTGAGTATCGGCATTGATCCCACGCTGGGAAAGCATCAAGCGCAGGATTTCGTCGGTCGTTGGCATCTTTCTATGTTATTCTTCCTCCCTGTAATTGTTTTATCCATTTTACATAATACGGTCCCCATGAAAAATACGACTCTTCTTGCTCTGGCGATTGCTGGACTCATTGTAGCAGGTGTTCTTCTGTCTGGGTCCCGCGAGATGTTTGGCGTCCCCGAGTTTCTGGATCGGACGGCTCAGCGTCGTCAAGAAACAGGCGAAGTGTCGTCGTATGCGCAGCAGACGACCCACATGCGGGCGCCTGATTCCCACCAGCCGCCTCGAGGGCAGGAGACGGGGCATCGGGTGGGGCAGTGGTGGGGATATAACTCTCTATTTTAGAGGGATCCTTCCGACACTCCTGTACCATCGCCCAGAAGGAATTGAGTTCTTCAATATGATCCGACATCCACTTGGGATCTCGCAGAACATTTTCGATCCGAATGTTGTTCAAGGTCCAGTAAAGGATACGCAGCTCATCGCCCTCAAGCGTCTTTCGCCACGCCGCGAAATCTGTGGTCTTCGGCTTGTACTCAATCACTCCCGTGTCATAGACCACAATCACTCCTTTGTACGGTGAGTCCGACGTTGTCCACTCTGTCTTTCCGCACGTCTTGAACTGCATCTCCACGTAATCGCACTCGTCAATATTGCAGCACTCCATCTGCATCTGCATCTGGTGGTAGTAATCGTCGGGGATCGGGCTCTCCTGCGTAAACTTACGGGAGATCGGGCACTTGAACTCTACCAACTTGCCCCAGCGGTAATCTAGCTTATCTTTCGTAAGAACAATTCCGTCAGGAGACGCGCCGAGAAACTTGTAGACCGGATGACCGACACAGGTCGTATCTACAATCTCGGCGCCTCCCTGAATATCGCCATAGATCTCTTTAGCTATCGGCTCGAACTGGGTGCCCCACATACACGCCGTCATCGCTCCCCCTCCCGACGGCTTGGGACCATCGAGCTTTCGCATCAGAAGCTCCTTCTTCGCGGAAGGAGTCGCGGTCTTGAATGCTTTGGTGACCTCAGATGCTGTGATCATTTCCGAGCGTTTGGCGTGCCAAGCGTCTGTTCGCTGGTCAGCAACACCATAGTCTCGGAGGACTTTAAAGATCGCACGTCGCCTAGCCCAGACCTTACCCATGTGGGTACCCAGAAGTCGATATACCTGCGCTTTATAATTCCCATAGTGGTATCCACGATCCCTGCAGATTTTCTTGATTCTGTGCGTAAGATGGGTGCACTCATCAAGCGGTAGTTCGAAGACATCCATTAGTCTATCCCGAGAGATCTGTGAAAAGCTATTCGTTTTACATCCGACGACGACGGCTACGAGTTCCCCGACGGCGACCGCCCTTCGTAGTCTTGCGCTTGGACTTGTCCCGAATCGCCTGCTCTAACGCGACTACGTTCTCCTCCGCCTCGCGAACAAGGTGGGGCTTCTTCTTGTACATATCACGCGCCATCAGATCTTCCTTACCGCTGACCGGGTGCTTTCCCGTGCGAGCGACATGAAGAATGTGCTGTGCGTTCCTGAGTTGTTCGCGGAGCTGGGCCAGAGACGGCATGTGGTTTATTATACACCAATATATTTTTGAGAGTCGCTTACAGAAAAGGTGTCCGTCTTACACAATGACGACCACTGCCGAGATCTCTACGCAGGAAGATTGGGTCCTTCATCGCCTAACCAATTTCTATACGCCTGAACGTCTGTCTCTTCTTCGCGATATTCTAGCCAACAAGACGAATATTTCTTTACGTATTCTCGACTGGTTTGTCACCAACTATTCTAAGATGAATAACGTATCTTATATTTCAAAGACGGGGCGACACGTCATCGTGTATCTGGCCTACAAGTCCCATCTGAAGGCGTATAGCAAGAAGATGTTCGATCCCTTCTGTCGCCATGCCCGCATTGATTTTCAGGGGGTGTCAACCACAGTGGGTCAGCTGAACTTCTTTGCGTGGGCGATGGAAGATGATGTGATTGACTACCTGTTTGAGCATCGCGACGATATTCACGCGGATATGGAGACCCGCATGAACGCCTCTGGCGAGCCGAAGAAGGCGGGAGTGGAGCATACTCGCAAGAAGCGCCACGAACTGTCGCATTCGGCAACCAAGTCGCTCAAGAAGCACGACGTAAAAATTACTGTATCGTTCTCATAAGAATATGCGAATCTGGTACAAAGATCCCATCTACGTTGTTATCCATGTGCTCTCGGGAAGCCTAGCTTACTTCCTTCCCGCGATCATACCTCTTCTCCTGCTCTACCACGCCATCCAATTTATCCACAACGTCCGCTTCTTCGGGTTACAGGGAGAGATCCGGGAGGGTAATTCTTTCGAACACACGCTGGTAAAGCTCCTGGAGATCCTCGCGGGATATCTCCTGGTAAAACTTATCGTAAAACCATAACATGTTATCCCGAACACGGAAGGTCGTTTACCCTGTGACCCCCGACATTGCTGATTTTGATTTGAATACAGACGTCGAGGAGTACAACTACGATGGACGTCTAGTGTTTCGGGGGAATATAGACCCTATCTATTCGAACGAGGATTTCCAAGTATACTGGCTCTACGACGAAAACAATCAGCGCGTAGGACTAGCCGAACATCGTGGCGAAGACCATATCTGCTACTGGTTTCGCGAGAATGTGTATTCTACCCTATTCCAGGAAGAGTGGGGATGTCGAGACCGAACGCTGTGGAACATTATGTCCGCGCCTGCCTATGAAGACTGTATGCGGAATGGATGGACAACCGTAGATTCTCTGCGCTCCCGAACCTCGCTCACGATTATTCGTCCATCGGATATTCCTGTATACGATGCTCCAGATTCGCTATGTATACGGTGCCGGGGCAAGAATCATGTTGGGTGCCAAATGGAAAAACACGAGCCACGCTACAACGTGTTTTTCACATTATTTGTTGATGATGATGGTATTCTCTACGTACCTCCAGCAGATACACGCGCTTACGCCGTCGCGCCAATCTTACGACGACCCTTAGCAGCCGGCTTGGACTCAGACACCTCTGCGAACGTTGGCGTAGGAGCAGGGGCAGGGGCAGGAGCGGGCGCGGGCGCGGGCGCAGGAGCTGAGGCAGGCGCAGACTCCTCCTCGTCAGCCTCCTCATCCTCGTCATCCGAACCTAGCGCTGCCTTCGCGCCACCTGCGACCGGTGCGGGAGCATCCTCACCATCGTCCTCGTCGTCCTTGAACATATCCCGCGCAGTCTGACGCTTGCGCTTCGTCACCTGGACGTAGGTCGGCTTCCACGTCAGACCGAAGCCCTGGCCGATGACATAGATACTGCCGCTCGCTACGATCTTAGCGGCACAGCCCTTCGGGAACGCATCCTGGAGACCGGACGGCTCCAGACGGATATCGTTCTCCTCGGCATCAATCACGTCCATGGAGACCCTGCCGTCGTACACCGGCAGCTTGAAGCGGAGGGACGGAGGGTACTTGCCGTTCGGAACCCAGCCATCGTTCGTCTTGTCAACTGAGACGCTCAGGAACTTGTTGAACGAATCGCGGATCGACTCCTCGCCACGCTTCTTGCCGAACCATGCCGGAGAGTTGGCAACCGCTGCCTGGATCACCGCCTCCTGGAACTCGCGGAGGAAGTTGTACGCCTTAGAGACGTCGTCGGCACCCACCGCCACTGCAGTCGCATACGGGTCGCAACCCTGTAGCGACGCAGACATCATATAGGACGTTGAGACGCTACCATCCTTATTCTCGTTCTCCTTGACGAGGCAGCCGCCAGGGAACCCGAATTGAGGGAAACGGAACTGTACATTCTGGCCCTTGTACTTGAACGGAATTGATACACCACCCTTTGCATTGCGCTTAACATCACCAAACACGATATCGGAGGCATTGATCTTGCAGATATTGACGACGGCAGGAGCGGACATTTCTTTACTTTTGGTTGTGCTACCCTAATGTCTAGCCTGCGTCCGATCCGTTTTTCCCTCACATTTCCGTATTGGTTTCCGAATTCGGTTTTCGTATCATTCACTAGTAAGAAGGTAAGGGAATGAGTTGTCTGGCATGTAAAAACAAACTGTCTTTAGACAGATGCGAATCAAAAGCTCTGTCTAAGTTTGCCTACTGTGGTCGACATATGAAATGCAAGAAACCTAATGCATGGATCACGACACATCCGTCTCTTCTCCGTATTCTTATTCGTTTCCAGGCTCGGTGTCGAGGATTTATTGTTCGTGTACCGATACGTCTCGCTGGAAAAGGAGTTCTGAAACGATCTCTGTGTCACAACGATGATGAGATTGTAACGCTCGAGGGTAAGACAGAGGTTCATCCATTTGACTACTTTTCCATTGAAGAGGACGGTAAGGTTTGGTGGTTTCATCAGCGCTCGATGTTTCAGTGGTCGCAGAAGGAACTAGATATTCGCAATCCGTATACTCGAACGATTTTGTCGAAGGAGGATACTCGGCGTCTCCGGAAGCTCTGGGTGTACCGCAGGAAGCGCGGGTTGTCGATTTACCATGAAGGTCAGCAAACGACGATGACGATTCTTGAACGGCGTGACAATCGGTGGTTGCGGATCGCCCAAATCCTTCGCGAACATGAGTACGACGTTCATCACGAACATTTCATCTCGTTAGAGTTTCCCCAGCTAACGATGTTGATTCATACGCTGACAGAAGATACTCGGTGGTGGCATACTCATACCGGCGATACTACAGTCTTCAAGTATCATAACTGGCTGAAAAACATGAGGAATGTGATGAACACGTACGAGTCCATGACGCTACTCAGCAATGATATTGCAGGGCTCCTGCTTTCTGCGCTGTACGATATTTCGGCAATGCACGAATTCGCGTACTATCTGTTTTCAGCCCATACCAGGGCGTCGTCGGTGATTCTTTATGCGTTTGATTGAATAACTGAATGGGTGGCATTGCGAGAAGTCAGGAGGGCTTGGACCGCTTCTAGATCGGCGGGGTCAATTTTTAGAATGGTAGACGGAGGAGCATCCTCTTCATCCTTCCTTACAATAATAACCCCACTGTCCTCGGTAACACTGGTAACTGTCTCAACCTTGACGTCCTGCTCCTCCTTCACGTCCTGCTCCTTTTCTTCCTGTATTGGTTCGGGGGCTATTTCTCGGCGAACCGGAGGAGGAGGAGGAGGAGCAATATCAATCTTTCGGGAAGAAGCTGGGGGAGGGGGAGACGTCTCGGGCGTAACAGATTCTGTATCAATGTGTGGAACCGTTGCCGATGGGGCAATACCAACAATCTCCTGTAGTTCCTTAGGAACAATCTTATCCTTGATACTCTGGGGAACCATATCACTTATGCTCCTCACGCTGTCTGGGATCTGTATGTTTACATTTTTGAGTACGCTCTTGGGATCGTTGACCATCGCGGTCACCGATCCGAGTGGGTCGCGCTTGAAATTATCAATTGTGGACTGGGGAATCATACGACGACACCGCTGCGCCCATCCAGCTGGGAGATACCGCCCAGCCGCCAGAGCTACCGCAACAATAATGAGAGCTAGAGTGCTTCCGATGAGGGCATTGGTGGTTGTCATGTTTGTAGCTTGACCGTCCACCACAATGATAGGGAGGGTGGCATTCTGCGTAGGACTGTATGTGGGGCTTGTGGTCGGGTACGCGGTAAACATGAACTGCGGAGTGGACGTCGCCGACATTGCTGTGCTTATATTATTTACCTGCTGGAAACTTTGAGGGATACCCGATGAACTTATACTGACGCTCACGCTCCTACTAAAACTTGGCGATCCAGTTGTATCCGAACTCCTAGAACTAGACGCAGTAACGGTTGAGATCTGAGAGATTGTTACACTAGAACTAGATGTTGTGATTGAAGTTACTGAAGGTGTCACACTAGACGTTATGCTCTGGGATACCGAGGTTGTCACGTCAGAACTAGACGTTGCGCTATGTGATACATCATTTGTTGGCGAACCACTAGAACTTGATGAAGTAGTAGCGGATACACTCGTGCTATGTGATACATCATTTGTTGGCGAACCACTAGAACTTGATGAAGTAGTAGCGGATACACTCGTGCTATGTGATACATCAGCTGACGCTGAAATACTAGAACTTGATGAAGTAGTAGCGGTTACACTCGTGCTTTGAGATACATCAGCTGACGCTGAAATACTAGAACTTGATGAAGTAGTATCGGTTACACTCGTGCTTTGAGATAGACCAATTGTTGGCGATGTCGATGGCGATACTGGCGATTCTGTCCTGGACTGCGTCACAGATAGAGACGCAGCACGCGAGGGAGATGTGGTTAGCGAAGGAGCCCGAGAAGCACTCCTACTCGCACTTGGTGATCGTGAATCAGTTGCTTCGACCGATGAAGTGCGTGATGTGCTTCGACTCCCACTTACTGAACGAGTCACTGTTCGGTCTATTGATCCGCTGGCCGTTACGCTCCTGGATACAGAGGTAGACGCAGTCTCCGAAGCCGTCAAACTTGGCGACACTGGAGATTTTGTAAGAGACGGAGTCGGCGTGGGAGAGGGAATGATAACGGTATACGACATGAAAAACACAGACCCCGAACCAAGATTAATCATGTTGGCACCTATCTGGGATCCGCCCGCATTGTAGAAGGTTGCCTCAGAGATACCTGTTTGTTCTGTGGTTCCCACTGCCGTTCCAGAGAAGTCCATGTAGTACCATTTATTGGCATTGGTACACGAGGGCCGACCGCACGGAGAGTTGTACCACGTGTATCCTTCCACAGCTACTTGAACAGCCAGATCACATCCCGACCCGCAGCACTGAACTGCAGACGAGGTTGAGAGACGGGGGGTAGCGGTACTCCCGTGTAGCTGAATAAAGGGGGGAAGGGAGTTTGTTCCGTAAATGGCAAACGCGATCTGCTTGACTTTTAGACCGGTGGCTCCAGGAGGCAGGGACTGATAGAGACCTACGTTGAGGGCGCCCGAATCTGATCCGCAGCCAAGACCGGACGCACTAAACCCGTTCCAGTCGTATCCCATGATCTGTGCTCCTACAAATGAGACCGCTGCGAGAAGGAATGCCCTCAGCATGCTTCGCCCCTTTGTCTAGAACAAAGACTAAACGCACCGATAGGTCTTCGCGATTTTTCATCTCATATTTTCGCATCCTTACCTATTTACGGGGTGGCAACCCATAGTATACATAACCGCGTTAGAAATGTCCGCAAAGCCGTCTGCCTCTATTGTAAACATGAGCACCGAGCCGAAGACCGTGAAGAAGACCGCCGCCAAGAAGGCCGCCGCGCCCGCCGAGTCCGTCGCCGCCCCCGCCCCCGCCCCTGCGGCCGCTGAGCCGAAGGTCAAGGCCGCCCGCAAGGCCCCCGCCGCCAAGACGGAGGTTGTTGTCCCGACGGTCGCTGCCCCCGCGCCTGCGCCGGCCGCCTCTGAGGCGCCCGCGACGGAGAGCGCTGCCCCTGCCTCGATCGGCAGCGTGGTTGAGCGCCTGCGCGAGGTGCGCACGCGCCTGGCCAACGAGCTGAAGGAGATCATCGCCGACACGCTGATCGCGGCGAAGGCGGCTGCCAAGCAGGTCAAGGAGGCCGGCAAGAAGCGCCGTGTGAAGAAGGATGTGGCCGACATGACGCCGGAGGAGAAGGCGGCGTGGGAGCTGCGCCGCTCCAAGAACGCGTTCCTGAAGCCGCGTGGCCTCTCGACGGAGCTGTGCGCGTTCATGCAGCTGCCCGCTGGCTCCCAGCGCTCCCAGACGGAGGTCACGAAGTTTGTCTCGAACTACGTGAAGACGCACTCGTGCTTCGACCCCGCCAACAAGCGCCACATCATCCCCGACGGCGTTCTGTCCCGCCTCCTGCGCGTGACGGACAAGGACACGGTCACGTACCTGAACCTCCAGTCGTTCCTGAAGGTGCATTTTCTCAAGGCCTAAGCACTGGGATGAATGGAGCGATAACTAAACTATAAAACAGCGCTTAACAGCGTCTATTTTTTTGGGATAACTATCTCATAAAAATAGATTACGTGGGGCTAAGAAATGTTGAGTGGTCGGATAGCATAGGTCTTACGTGCCTATCACACTTAAACGAAGTATGAATTATATATTTAAATTAATAGATGCAAATTAATACAACCGGTTATTGGGAAAACGAACAGGTAGAGGAGGGGCACTACGATGATTACCTATTAATTTTTCACTTGATTGAGTTCTTAAAAAACGAAAAAGCCGAACGTGTTGTTGATCTTGGTTGTGGTAATGGATATTATGTGAAGAAAATGCGTAAAGCTGGCCTAAACGCAGATGGATTTGATGGGAACCCGAATACCCCTGCAATCACAGATGGTGTCTGTGGAGTTTTTGATCTATCTGTTCCAAAACAACTTGATCCGTATGATTGGGTGGTTTCATTTGAAGTGGGTGAACATCTACCCAAGCAGTTTGAAGATAGCTTTATCACCAATCTACACCTCAACAATAAGAAGGGAATTATATTATCATGGGCGGTTATAGGGCAGGGTGGAACCGGTCATTACAACGAACAGAATAACGATTATGTAAAGGCAAAAATATGCGAATTGGGGTATTTAAGCGATATTAAGACCGAAAACTTTCTACGAAAGAATAGTAGTCTACCCTGGTTTAAAAATACAATTATGGTATTTAGGAAGCAGAACTAAACTATAAAACGGCGTCTGTTTTTTTTGGTCTAGTCATCTTATGAATATGGGTTTATTTACCAATAAACGAAAGACGAGGGTTCTTTTTCTGTGTAAGCCCGTTTACTGGATTAATATCTACAACGACTATACCCTGCTTTATATTTGGCTCAAGCATGGCTCCCAATGAGGTTGGTCGTACGTATAGTAGATTACCAGGACAGCTTGGTAGATAATAAGATCGATCTTTGTTGTCGTGAAAATGATATGTGTACACTGCTAGACAAGGGTTGTATACATTATAACCAAGTTGATTGAAATGATAGGCAATACGTCCATCACAGTTTGGAACACCTAATTTCTCTGTAAAAATTCCAGAAGCACTTGGATATTTGTAGATAACCCATGCATCCTGGGTGTAGTAAAATTGACTGGAAAGTAGTTTATCGTGCCCAAACAGCTCGGTACGCGCATTCCAGATGTTTTCCATCGTATGAATATTTTTAGACGATGATAAAAACTCATACCTCGAAAGAGCAAAGAATGCATTAGGGCTAATATACTGAAGTCGGCCCGTGTGACGATAATCTAGAACAATATCTGAGTTCATCAGTATATTCACAGATTCGGGTTCGTGTGTTCGGTACATATCAAAAAAGGTGTTATAGGAAGGCCTTTCTGAAATGTGTACAAACCGTATCTTATTGTGCGTCACTGGGAGCGATGTCTCTTCCGATAAAACGTACAGTATATTTATATGGGGATTCTCTGCATTTATGGATAAGCAACGGATAAACTCAGAATTTCGTTCATCGTCTTTTGGCTTGTAATATGTTGTCCAGAGAGCTATACGAGTCATTTGTATATCTTTACTTTTATAGCTGGAAGCAGTAAACGTGAAATCACACCGAAATTGACCCCCTTACGTTGACGATACAGTTCGGTATCTTCATTTGCTCCTATATCATTCTTTATGTAGGTATCGTCCTTCGGTGCCAGCCCAAACAGTACGTGCTGATGCTCGATAATGACCTGGTCAAAGTAGGTCTGTCTTTTCAAGAGATCTGCAACTTCGGTGAACTCGTTATCACACCATGCCGTCTTGTATTGCGGATTGTAGATATACCCAAATCGATTATAGTATTTCTTACCCATGATCGCCAGTGTGTTTAAAGTATTCTGTTGATGTCCGTCGTTAAACCAGAGAACGCCGTCTGTTGTCGGATAGTGTTTATGCATCGCATGTCGGATGATATTGTCATACCCGTAAGTAATTGGAATCATATCATCCGAAGCTAATAAAAGTATATCAAATGCGGGGGCGGTTTCCATGTCTCGGTTAATCGCTTTTACCTTTGTCCCCGATATACCTACCGTCACTCTGATGTTTGGATGTATAGCCAACAGGGAATCAATAAGTTCAATTGAAACCGTAGAATCATCAGAATCAAGGGTCACCATGAAAAACATTCGACTCATATCCGCTGCCATGTCTACGTATCTCCGCAAGACAGTTTTGAGCTTTTCAGGTCTCCCTCTAGAGGGAAACTTGCTTACGATGAACATGAAATAGTTATTTATACGCAATATGAAAATTCTTTCGATGACGAATATGGGTCAGGTCGATATGATGAAAAACATGCTCAATACGGCAGAGAAGGTTGGGATACCTCTGAACCTGTTTTCGATCTACCTTATGAACGAGGTCCCCGAAGCATCAAACTTCTGGACCATGAAGTTTTACGATATAACTCTTCGGAAGCTTCAATTGATTCATGATACACTCTGCGCCATGCCAAACGGTGAGCTACTCTTCTGGATTGACAATGATATCGTTCTCTTCACCAACCCTATACCCGAACTTGAAACGTTTACGGAAGACTTTGTCATGCAGGATGATCTGTACACTGGATGCACTGGATTCTGGACGATAAAGCGATCAGATGCTACCTGTGCGCTTTTGCGAACCGCGCTGGATTATATGAAGAATAATCGGCACGAAAAAATGCACGATCAGACAGCAGTCTGGCACGTTCTTAAGAACACGCAGCACTCCTGCTCTCTACGTATTCTAAATCGGTATGAATATCCCGTAGGGGACGTATATTTTAAGACCAATGAGTATGTGTTTGACCGATCCATTTCGAGGATACTCCACAACAACTTTCTGTTCAGCGCTCGTGAAAAGGTCGAGAGGTTCAAGGCCAATAATATGTGGAACCCCTCAGACGATGCATCCAGTAAACTAACTATTATTCGCCTCAAATAGAAGGTAGAAGCTTGGACACCTCTCCTATATCAATTGTGAACTGGGTGTCCTTCGTATGGCAGGGGATCATCGAATGGTGGTTTCCGATCATTTCTGACAGGTGCCAGTAACATACGTTTGGTGCCTCCATTGAAATGAACTCTACTACATGTATACCCTTCGGTGCAAAGATCATATTGGTGAATCCCGCGCCGTGGGGACCTATAATAATCTTAGCCCTTGCAAAGAGTGTAGCCGTATCCTCTGGCGAAAGCTTGTCAAAAACGACCCATTCTATGTCTGGATATTTCGTCTTAAGCATGATAAGAGTTTCGTCGTGGTTCAGAACCTTACGAGTTGGTTCTTGACGATACATTAGAATACCAATTGCCGGCGTTAGATGTGATCGAGATTCAATAACTGTCCGCAGGAGCTGAATCTTTTGGAGGGAGGGATTCCCGCACTCAATATACGGCTGGTCGATGGATTCCTTACGGTATGCTGGCATTTCAAATATCACGTTATTTTGAACTCCGAACCATCGAAAGAACGGGATGATAAAGGGGGCGTAGAGGCAGCAAATAGGAAACGACGGATTCGCGATCTGGAGAACGGAGGGCATAACTTCGGTAAGGAAATGGAAGTATGTATTCCCCCACTGGGTTTGTGCGTCAATAATCGAAAAACGACCGAACCCGTGTGGTGTTCGACGGATGGTGTGTGACGGGTAGTGAACATCGTGTTTGGTAAAGAGAGTATCCGTGAACCCAAAATTGTTCTTCAGGATCGCCTTCGTATTTTCCTGAAACCGTAGAAGGTTTGGGGGGTTCCGTGTGACTGTATACACCCCTGCCGGAGTTGTTCCAGTTGTCTCTTTCGTCGAATGAAGATGAGGATTTAAGAATCTGTAGGTATCAATGTATTTCATTTACGTATTCAGGTCTTTGGATACGTAAATGAATGTTCTACCAATGATTGCTGACGCTCAGAAGCGCGCGACAAATATTTTAGCATTTCGTATTGAACCTGCTGGCTATGGAGCAACTATAAACCGTCTTATGACTGGACTCAACCTTGCTATCCAGCATAATGCTACTATGAAGTTCGGGGTAGACTCAAACTATGTAATTGAAGGCCTCTTTGACCTCAGTCTTCTTCAGAATACAAATCGGCAGGAAAGGACTATTGCGTGGGACTTTTTCAAGGATACTTGGTACCATCCCTCGCGCAACAGCACCATTTATCCGCTATGTCCGTTCCAGCCAGGTCTAGACAGGGATGTCTGGGCTGCAAATTTGGCATATGCATTGCTTGGGCGTCCCACGGCTGTTCTCCGAGCGCACATTGCGGACCAGAAATCTTATTTGAAGTGGGATTCGTATGATGTTCGTATTGGCTTACATATTCGTAGGGGTGATAAGACGATGGAACATCCTCACGTTCCTATTTCTGTGTATATGAAGTTTCTTACCGAAGAACTGAAACGACACGAAGGTAAGCGCGTAGGAGTCTATCTCTCCAGTGATGACCCCAATGCGTATCAGGAGTTGTCTCTTCCCGTCGATATACTGTGGGACGATCGCGAGAAGAGGTATAACAACAGTAATATTGGCATGGTCCGTTCGCAGCCAGATCTGGCAATACAGGAAAGTATTACAGCTGCACGTATTATTTGCATGTTTGGAGACTGCGATGCTGTTATAGGTCTACAAAACACGCAGTTTACGTGGATTGGAGGTCTACTGATGCTATACAAGAACGGGTTCAATAAGGAGCGACATATTATGATTGATCCGCGCACGGGCGATCGGGGACATTGGGGTGCTATGTATACCATGGGCGCCCGGTAAGTCTCATTCCCCAATAATTACCGTTCGCCCGAATCTGTTCTTGAAGAGGTTCGGGATACGTCCTCATGGATAGACGGGAAAAATCGTACTCCTTGTCAACCATCTCCTGGTATTTATGATTCAGGTAGTCACAGTTAATCTCACTGTAATCGGTCGTCCAAAGCACGGGGCATCCGCGGTATTTATCTTCAATTCCCGGATGACGTTCAATAATTGGTATACACCCTGCCATCAGCGCTTCATAGTGTCGATGACAGTCGATCCCGTTTCCTTCGGGGGACACGACAAACTTATAATGAGGAAGGGCGCGGAAATACTGGGTTGCGTCAATATACATATTGCCAATTCCGTTTCGTTCGAGTGTTTGGGCGATCACTTTACGGTTCACACCACCACGATTGCCTCTCCGAAGACTGTCAGTTGTTGTATTGATTGCGCAGAATACAGTATGTGAATGACTCCCTATCTGAGTATGTTCGTAGTTTCCTGAATAATTGTTAAACGTATATCCCATACCAATCGGGAAGGGTACCCAACTATCACTTCCATCCTGTATCGAACAGTTATAGAGGATATCTCGTTTTAGTTTTAGCTGCTGCTGCCATTCTCGCAGCGTCACCATTGTAGTGTGAATGCGATTACATGTAAATAATTACTCTCGTCGGTCCTTATGTAGATAGTAATCGAGCTTGAAGCGCACAACTCGCAGTCCATACATATTGGTAGATAACCGAACATATGACTCTGGGTGGAACGTCCTATGTGTGTCTGAATAAATCCTATGAATATTTGAACTCACATTCATAAACTTTTTCATCGCATCTGTTTGTCCGATCGCCAGTTGGTCGTTGATGCCTTCTAACCAATCGAATCCATCGGGGATGTATATACAATTCTTTTCTATGGATGGAAGGTTAAGATTTGACTGAAATATCTCATCTGCCCGCAGATAAATCACCATATCATACTGAACGTTATGCGAGTTAGAATACGATTCCATAAGTTCATAAGCCCGTTTCCAGAAGTAAAACATCTTGAACCCATTCAATCCCCACGTGGATAGATCTCGCGGAAGATCATGAAAAGACTGAACATCAGGAGCTTCATTCGTAAATTTCTTAACAGAGTACAGGTTAACAAAGGTATCTATATCTGCAGAACTATTTTCAGAATTATGAGCTAAAAAACTATCGTACTCGACGCCTACTGAAGTAACAACATGCTTTATAAATGATTCGTAGCAGTCTTTGTAACCGGTTATCCTTCCGCAAAACAAAAAGGCAACGCGCATTATGTCTTCTTATAGAATCTTTCTGGTAAATAGTCGGAGCATACGTATTCAGCCATACATATATCGTCTATCGTAAAGTTATGACGTTCAGGCATTACACAAACAGACTTATTCCCAAGAATATTGCCAGGATAGCACCAAATGTATTGCTTAGAGGTCAGTGTTGCTTCATCCGAATCATGCGTGAAACAATGAATGTTTCCCTGTTGAACGCACCTCTCTAACGCTGGTAGATGCTTGCAGTGAACCCACGTACGGGGATGCGTCAGTATAGATTTATCAAGTAATATATCGCTTGCTTTGTCGTGGCCCAGCCACCACTTTCCATCAAGATACCATACATCAATTTCTACGCCCCAACCCTCGCGTAACCTATCGAGAATCTCGGACTCCTTATTTTCAAGGTGGGGGTTTGGACCATTTTTTAGAGCTCGGTGGCATATCCAATGCGGATTTGCAGGCCACGAGTCAACAATACGTCTCTGAGAATCGATCTGCGTCCAAGTACCAAACCCGTATTCCCACACTCTGGGAACAAACGTCAGAAGCGGTACGTCTGTGTACGCAGAAACAATCTCCTCAACGACCCCTAGGATCTCTGGAGTGGGAGAGGTGTGAAACCGAAAAAGAGTGGAGTGGCAGATATCTTGTGGATGAGGTTCCACGATCCCTTCACACGTTTGACGTATCTGATCTCGAAGTATATTTATATCATAATCGGGATACCCACACAGAAAAAGGCCATTGCGGGTCTTTGAGACCCCACGAAATCTAACGCTAAATGTCGGGAACGTATTTAAAATATCTCTTAGAACCTCGCTTTCGGGGCTGCACTGTGTATTCACACAAACCGGAAAGGTTTGTAGTTGAAACAGCGTAAAATGAAGTTTTCCACCCGTTAAGCCGTTTTCAGTATAGACTATCCCGTAGGAACTCAATACACTGAGACGATCCATCAGGGCGTGGTATTCGGGAGTTGGTATCCAATCTCCCATAGCCCAAATCGCCCTGCAATATTCCGGATTGGGAGATCGTATAGACGGCTGTTCCTTGGGAATACTTGAACGATTAATTCTCTCATACGTGTCTTTAAGACTCATTGTGATTTTGAGCTGTTGGTATGTAAATGTATAAATTGCTCTTATGCTAAGAATCGACGGGTGGGTTGGGAGATTTGGAAACAATATTCTTCAAGTAGTAAACTGTTTATTCTATGCAGAACAGCGAAACTACACTTCTGTCGTGTTTCCTCCTCACCCGTTTTTTACGCAGTGTATAATTCAGTTAAACGGACGTTCTATTTCCAATACCCCCTCTGTAACCAATTCGTTTTATTTTCTGCATGAACTTGGTCTACGTTATCCATCTCCGGGTGAAATGAGGCGACTGGCACAAACATACGTTCTCCCTATATTCGCACTACGCCCATCTCCATCACCGTTCAAAACATATATCCATCTTAGAGGAGGAGATGTGTTCGGTGGAAATAACATTCCAAATGAATACGTACAGCCTCCGCTTGACTACTATATCAGGGCTGCAGGAACCGGAAACGTGGCAGGTATGGTATACGAAGACAGGTCCAATCCGTGTGTTGACAAGTTGTTGAACAACACATCAATTGTAAGCAGGAAAACGAGTTCGTTGGAAGGAGATATATCTCAACTATTGAGTGCGGAAATTCTTGTATGTGGGTTCGGAACATTTGCACTTGCGATCTATCTTCTAAGCACGCGCATACGTGAACTATACCTTCCAGCAGACTACGTAAATAAATATTTGACTGGCGATTGGGGAGACGTAAAGGTTCATTTGTGCACCTTTCCGGACTACATACCGTTTGGAGGCTGGAAGAACACTCCTCCGCAACGTCGATTGATGACTGAATACGTATGGAAACCTCAGTTGATCACGAACCAAACTCTTCCCGTTACTCCCTGGTATTCTTAAACACGTAATTACGCAGAAAATACTCGTAATCGGAAGGTACTCCTAGACCCCACATCTTCGAGCAGTTATGGGTCCGTATAGTAAGTCCTCGCTCTATCCCCATCGTGTAAACCGGACAGACATAGAACTCATTCTTTACCCGAATGTTCTTCTCGATCATCAGCTCTGCGTCCTTGACAAAGTCAGATCCTCGCTTCCAGCCGTAAACTCCTGTTGTCGCGAGCGGTCCAATGTAAGTCTTTTCGGCCACCTGTGTGACGTGGCCGTTCTCGTTGATATTTGCATACGACCAACGAAGATCCGTTGGGTTCGGCTGTTCGAACGTTGAAATAACTCCATCAAAATCAGGATGAAACAGACACCGATAAAAATCTGGCGCAGACCACTCGAGAAACTGATCTGAGTTAGCGACAACCAGGGGAAACTCATTATCAATGAATTTCTTGACCGTTAGAACAGTACACGCAGCTCCCTCTGTGAGTTTTTCAACAGTATGAATGTGTATGTTCTCACCTGTCTTGAGTTCGTTAAATCGAGGAGCGTGTTCCGCGCGAACAATGATGTGGATATTTGCCTTAGACCGAAGAGTCTTGGGAACAATATTATCTACCACGCGCATGAACATTGGTACCCCAAATATAGGAAGAAACGGTTTGGGGGTTGTATATCCTTCAGTCTGAAATCGTGAACCCAGACCGCCCATAGGAATTACAATATTGATCTGAACGGGTTCCTGACGACATCCGTACAGCGAAACATCGCGCAGAAGAGCAGGAGTAATATCTAGGGCATCGACAACCTCAATGACTTCGAGTCCAGCAGCACGGGCAGCCGCCTTTCCTACTTCACTGTCTTCAAACACATACGTCGTCTCTGGATCCGCTCCCAACATACTAACCGCCTTCTGGTAAATTGCCGGGGATGGTTTGGGAAGGTCTACATCCTCGTTCGAAAGCACAACCTTAAACAGTGACATGTCAACTAGCTTGGCAAGAGAGGTCTCGACAGTTGAACGAATACTGTTACTGCAACATGCTAAGATAAGCCCCTGCTCGTGCGCCCATAGAATTGCCTCTCGCGTCTTTGAGTAAACCGGCATCGGACCAATCATATCGAGTGTAATAGCCTGCTTCTCTTTGAACACTAGCGGCTTGTCTACAACAACATTAAAATACGTCTGAAGAACATCGAGTTTCTGGTTGGTAGACCGCGCTTCAAGGCGATCTGCGTGGAAGATTGTATCAATTGAGAGCTTGGGGTATGTTGTATTCCACGCACGAATAAACGCATCGCGATGGAGGGCTTTAAAATCGACCAGAACCCCATCGAGATCAAAGATAAAGGTCGTCATCTTGTATTATTACGTGATTCTATATCTCTATATCACTTTTGTCCGCTAAAGAATATCCAGTTTGGATGTCCATCGCCGGGGCCAACGGGTCGAATGTAATACTTAAAGTTCTTAAATCCAACTCGAGTAAGGTCGCGCGAGAGCTGGTCGGGACCTTCTACTCTAGTGTCGCAGGCACCGTTTGTTGCGTTTGCGCTGAAGTAATTTTCATAGTAATCGACTGATGTTTTCGTCTTCACCTGCGGACCATACCCCATCTGGATCGTAATATACCCGCCCGGGCGGAGAATTCTATAAAACTCCTTAAAGTAATTCAGTCGTATACTGTGCATACAGATATGCTGCATCGTGATCGTACTCATGACTACATCATATGTATCATCACCAATACTATTCAGATCAGTACCGTTGCATTTATATAGATTTACATCATTTGGGTTAACGCCATTATTAGACATCCAGATACGGGCGTTATTCAGATTATTTTGCGCGATGTCAACACCGTCTACATCTAATCCAGCCTTGCGATACTTGACGATGTTCCTACCTGGTCCACAACCAAAATCAATAATCTTCTTCGTCTTTATATCGGGAATATCTGTAAACAGATATTCGTAATCGTTCCAGGAGTTGTGGGCTAAAAATGAACCAACTACGCGGTCTAGATTCGATAGAGACCAATTAGATGCATCGGCTTCATACTGTTTTGACTGCATGATTGCATATGTTTCCATTTATATATGATACAACAAGAACACATGGTAAACCATTTAACGAAGTAACTCAATATAATCCGTGCGTACAGACTGTATTGAGCCCCGTTTCCGGGACCGTTATTTATTTAGTTTTTAGTTATGATTACCACACACAACAAAACACCAGAACCATACGGTTTGGCGTTTAGTTGGAGTAGGCCAGGCCGCCCATGCCCGACATGACGCGGAGCACGTTGTAGTTGACGGCGTAGATGCGCACCTTGGCCGTGCGCTGCTGCTGGACCGTGTTGACGGACAGCGTGAGGTTGAGCGTGGCCTTGTCAATGCGCGAGAAGTTGCACGTGCCGCTGGGCTGGTGCTCCTCGGGCTTGAGCGCGAAGGAGTACACGTTGATGCCCACCGACGGCGTGCGGGTGTGGTGCTGCCACGGCTGCACCTTGTCGAAGTAGCGGCCCTCGCGCTCGTCGAAGCGGTCCTGGCCGTTGAGCTGCACCTTGGCGACCTCCACCGGGTTCTTGCCCTCGCACTTGACGTTGGAGGCCAGGATGACCTTGGCGAGCAGGTAGTTCGTGGTGCCCTCGAAGAAGTTGTCCGCACCGGCCGAGCCGTCCGTCTGGTAGATGCCCGAGCCCGTAGACAGACCCGCACCGACCGCAACACCGAGGCCGGCAATCTGAGACTGGGAGTAGGCGAAGCCAGTAACGCCCGCGCCCGAGCCGGCCGAGGCCGAGAACGTGGGGACCACCTGGGTCAGGCCGCTCGCGCCAACGTTGGTCGCCAGGGCGCCGCGGCCGAGCACCGCCGTCACGATGCCCTCCGTGGTCCAGTCATCCGAGTAGTTGAACGGCTGCTGGCCCAGCGCCTCCATGATCCACGGCGTCGGGGGCGCGTTGCAGTCGACGAACGAGTCGCGCTGGACGATCCAGACCAGCTCCTTGACGGGGTGGTTGAAGTTCATCTGGATCTTGTTGGACGAGGCCGTCACCGTCTCGTCGCCCGTGAACTGCAGCTGGTCGATCAGGTACTCGTGCGACTGCTGGGCGAAGCGGCGGCGCTCCTCCGTGTCGAGGTAGACGTAGTCAATGTACAGCGACGCGGCAACCAGCTGGAGCTGGGAGACGGCCGTGACACCGTTGCCGAGGTAGATCGTGGACGGGTAGGTCGGCAGCACCGAGAAGTCGCCAACCTGCACGTCAGCGTAGCAGCAGTTGTAGTTCTGCTCGAACTCGACGTTGATGCGGACCTCGTGGTACTGGAGAGCAATCAGCGGGATCGCCAGGCCGGGGTTGCGGCAGTACCAGAACTGCAGGGGGATGTACAGCGTCTTCAGCGGCGTGCCGGCGCGGGACAAGCACGAGTTGGTGGCCTCCGACGCGGCGCAGGTGGCATCCAGCGCAACACCCGCCGTGTCCTTCAGCAGCACGAGGTCGGCAGAGTTGCCAACCATGTCGTCGAACGACACCTGGGTGCCGACGGGCTGCGTCAGCTGCGTCCAGATCTGCATCCAGTCGCCGTACTGGCGGTCAATGCGAGAGCCGCCGATCTCGATCTCGACCTGCTTGATGAGGCGGTGGCCGACGTAGTTGAGCCAGCGGAAGCGCGTGCCCGTGGAGCCAGCCGTGTTCAGGTTGATCTGGGGCAGCGTGACCTGGATGTACGTGCGGTACATCAGATCGGCATTGCGGCTGATGACGGCCGTGACGCGGCGGCCGAAGTCAGCCTGGCCGTTGAACGTCACCTCAATCGCCTCCATGGCGAAGTTGGTGTGGCGCTTGTACAGCACCTTCCAGAACGTAATCTGGGGATTGCCCGAGATGTAGATATCCTGCGCACCATACGACACGAGCTGCATGAGTCCACCTCCCATATTGTGTTTATGTTCCATATCAACATTATTTTTTTCTCCTGGACCCACGCGGCGGAAGAGAATAAAACGACCGCGTCCTCGTGATATATATTTTTTTCTTTCACTAGGAGATATGGATCCTCTTCTCTTCCCGACGAGCAATGTCCTCATCAACACCGTTTTGCGTTCACTTGTTCTCATCGCGATCATGATGGTCGGATTCGGCACCAACCTGTACGTTGCTTACTGGGGTGCGGTTGTCCATGACACTATTTCGCTTCTCTTGGTATACTCGTACCCACTCTCGGCCTTTGCGTATAAGTTCTAGACACTCATTCTGCATATATGCAATCTCATAACGAGGATCCCCTCCCGTGTTGCAGCAGCGATATTCGGGGGGCAGAGGTAGGCGAGGATAGACCCCGTTCAGCCAATCATCACAGTACCAGTTCTTGATTTCTGGAGGAAAGAACTTCCCATCAAAGATTTCAAGGTGGGTGCGATGAACCATCGCCTGTGTCAGGATCGTTGTATTTCCATCGTTTTGCGGACCCGTCATCCCAATGTTTCCATTCGCCTGTAAAAGTCGAATTGAGGCATCTACCCACCCCGCTTTCAGAAACTTAATATCGTCTCCGCACTGGTAGAGGTAATCACAACCGTCGTTGTAGGCTTTCAGGGCTAGGATATTCCAGATAAGTGTCACATGACCTTTAGGAACATCAACAGGGATCCACTGAATATTAGAATGAACTCTCTGAAAAAAGTCGCGAACGTCTGTCCGTATATAAAACGGGTCGTCGGAGTCATACCCGATGTAAAAGGTATAGGAGTATCCCGGAGACATTGTCTCGATAAAGGTTGCCAGCATAGAGAGAAAATACGAGTGTCTAGGATAGGTCCAATCTCGTCCGCGAGAGGTTGTAGGGAGAATAATACCCACTTTCATTATAATGAGCCTTATTTCTACCATAACGGCATACTCGTATACGGATCAAATATCAGCTCTAGCCGTTGCTAAGTCTCCCTATAACAATTCCGGAAATTCGTATACAGTTCTTTATGTTGGAACATCAAACGGCAACATATACGTATACAATGAACTTGAGGACACTATCGCCATGCAAAGAGTCGTTCCCACGGGGTACGTCGGATCATTATCGGGAGAAATCACAGGGTTAACGGTCGACCCGAATGGAAAATATTTATACATCAACGCCCCTTACGATAATCACTGTCTACGCATATCCATCGCCTCTATAGACTTAACATCACCTTTGCCAGTACTCACTGTTCCTATCGATCGTGATATCTATCGCTTTGGAGACAATACTGGAAATATTATTGTTGATTCACAGGGGGTTGTGTACATTATAACGCAGCGCGGACAAACCATTTCTACAATCGAGAACTATGGAAGCTCGTTTATAAACTCATTTTTTTCGAACCAAGGGCCTACCCTGAATTTCAAGGGAATCGCGCTATCACCAAACGAACAGAGAATTTATGCATCGGAATTCAATTTTGGAAACATTTATTACTACGATTTCTTGTCGAATCAACCAACGTTTAACATAATAAACTCGAGAGGAGTCCAGACTGGTCTCCGCGCCATTGTCACTTCGGGGAATAACATCTTCTATACTCAGAAAGATAGCGTATATGCCGACAATAAATATCTTAACACGATTGTGCGAGTAGTAGGAAGTGGAATAAACGCGTATGTCCCAACAACCGACCCCCAGAAGTATACGTTGTTTAAGACCAATGCCCTTGCGGTAAATGATGTAGGCGATATCTATATATCTGCATCGAATAATTTCAACCAAAGTACGCTATACAAGGTTAGCTTTGGGCTGATTCCTCGTAATAATTACCAGGCTCCTCCTCCTCGCCAGCAGATTCCGATTCTACAGCCCTATCCGACAACAAGCTGCAAACGAATTGTTGAGCCCTTCAATCCAAGGCTGCGATTCGGTTGGGGGCTCACAAATACCAAGAAACCGCCTATTCTGGATGTTCGCAAAAGTCCGTTATGTTGTCCGCCGCCGATTGTGAACTGTCCCGTAACCCCCTTTTACTGTTTACCAGCACCACCTCCGGTTGTTCCCCCACAGCCCGTTGCGCCCATATACCCAACGACCGTAACGACCCGACAGCTTGGAGACCATTTTCTCTCCTCTGGGTTTCGTAATTCAGTAGTAGCAGAATCTCAATATCTACTCAGTACATCCCTAGCACTGTCCACATCAAACACGCGCACACTTCCTGCGATTGGTCCACTTGGTGAAGTGTACTATATGACCCAGGGAGGTACACTTCTCAAGATATACAATAACCAAATTGTTTGGAGGTTTGTAACCGGATCAGCCGTAAACAATGGAGGACCTGTGGTATCCCCAACTGGAGCCATAGTGTTTGCTACCGACGCCGGAAGTCTTTATCGCCTTGATTCAAATGCAACTGTTCTAGGTGGTTACCCTGTTCGCCTCGGTCAAGGCGTTCTCGGGACACCACTGTCGATAACAAATGGATCATTTGACTACGTATTTTGCGCATACGGAAATACGATTGGAGCGTTTCAAGCATCGAACGCTGGAGTTGTTTGGACGGGTACGACACAGAGGAACGGAGAGCTCTTTCGGTCGTCAGTATCGACAGACGGAATTAATATATTTGTAGGAACAGACCAAGCAAACGTATACTGTTATGTCGCCCAAACAGGGTACCTCAATTGGGTATACAATACAAATACTACAGGAAAGTATGTGTTTACACCATATTTAACCGCGAGCAATATAGGCATTACGGTTCAGAATGACAACAATATTTTTATTTTGAACAACACAACCGTTCGTACGACAGGCCTTGATCTCTATATTCAGTATCCCGGCATTTCGGTCGTATCCCCACCAGTCTTGTCCACGGATCCAACCGGAAATTTGTGGGCTCACGTGATTGCAGGAAATGCAAACAACGAACAACTTTTATATGCCTTTGGAGGTATCAATGCATCGGGAGCACTAGGCGGACAAGGTGCATACACGACGGTATGGTCATCGCCCCCGTCTGAAAAAATACCACTTTCGTTACAAGCCCCGGTAGTTGATTCGTCTGGTTTTGTCTATGTGTCTACTGTATCTGGAACGGTGAATCAATACAATGCATACTATAGGGGAGGAGCTACACAGTCCTATGTATCTAGACTTATTTTGAACGGACAGACGACTGGATTGGTTCCTATACAGGTTTTCACAACTCCTCTTATCACAGGACAAAATACCATGTATGTATTTGGTTCAAACGCATCGAATCGAACGACGTTTATGTATACGATTTCAGGTTAAGTTATGACATCATACGGGGCGAGATGTGCATGGCTTCCAACTCCTGTAGCCACAGCTTAACAGCATACGGAATCGTCTTATCCTCAAGGCCCGCCTTCGAGCCACATGATCGACACTCATAGAGACGATCCTTCTCGTTGATTGTCGAGAGCGAACCGCAAGAGGAACACACACCGGTCGTGAACGGGTCGGATACGTCCATCAGACGCTCCTTCGTGAATGCGGCCGCACCGTGCGTAATGAAACAGTCGCGTTCCATCTCGCCTACACGCAGACCCCCATCACGAGCACGGCCCTCGCATGGCTGGCGGGTCAGGGACACAATGGGACCGCGTCCACGCGAGTGCGCCTTGTCGATCACCATGTGCTTGAGGCGTTGGTAATGCGTAGTCCCAATAAAGATCTCTACCTCCATCTGTTCGCCGGTCTGACCGTTGTACATGATCTCGTTGCCATATGGGTGCATTCCAAGATTGTGCATGTGTTGCTTGAGATCCTCGATTCCGAGATGAGAGTAGGGCGTACCGTCGCCCAGATTGCCCGTCTGAACACCTACCCGGCTATACATCGTCTCCAGCAACTGCGCGATCGTCATGCGGGACGGAATAGCGTGTGGATTCATGATGATATCGGGACGCAGACCGCTTGCCGTAAAGGGCATATCACACTCATCTAGAATCATGCCGCACGTACCCTTCTGGCCGGCACGCGAAGCAAACTTATCACCGATCTGGGGAGTACGCTCGGCAATTACCCGCACCTTGACGAAGGGGTATCCGTCCGAGTTCTTGTCCTGCCACACACCGTCGATACGGGCAGGCTCGGAGTTCTTGTGGGTCGTCGATAGATCGCGGTACATGTACCCATGCGGATCAGACCTTAGATTCACAACCTTGCCGATGACCACGTCATTCTCCTGTACGACGGCGTTCTTGATCGGAATGCCGTTCTCCTGAACCGCGTGGTAAGACGTGTTCTTGAAGGCCTTCGTGTTCTCGTGACGGGGCTTGGAGAACCGCTCTTCGCGCCCGCTGGCCACGTTACGGTGCTCCTCGTCCTTGTAGACAGTGTAGTAGTACCCGCGCATAAACCCGCGCTTGAGGGACCCGCGATTGAGGATGACGGAGTCCTCCTGGTTGTAGCCCGAATAACAGGCGATGGCCACAATGGCATTGCACCCGCTTGGCATCTTGTGCATATTCAAGATCGACATGATCTGCGTCTCCACGATCGGGCGCTGGGGTGAGGCCAACAGGTAAGCGTTCTTGTCTAGACGCTTATGGTAGTTCGAGGCATACAGGGTCATCGCCTGCTTCGCCATCGCCGACTGGTAAGCGTTACGCGGCGACTGGTTATGGTTCGACAACGGAATGATGGAGGCCATGTGACCGAGAATCATATGCGGATGAATCTCGCAGTGCGTGTGCGTAGGACCCACCTCAGACGGGAACATCGCGATATGCGCGACTTCGGACTCGTTGGCGTCAATGTAGCCAACGCACGTGGAGATCCACTCGGCCCACGGCGTTCCCTCAGGAGGCACGGGTAGAATCTTGCCGTTCTCCACGCGGAAGACGGGGCGCACGAGCCGACCTGCATCCGTCTCAATAATGATGCGGGACTGAAGAACGTTCCATGCCACCGACACGTGGGGGTGGATGCGGCACGAATGCTTAGCACTCTTGAGACGGTCGTATACCTCCTTCGGCTTGGACGTGTATGCGATAATGACACCGTTGACGAGAATCGCAACGGGGCCGCTGGACCAGACATCGGTGATCCACTCCACATCTGGGATCTCGCGAAGAAAGTTTGTCACCACGAAGGAGGGAACGTGGGTGGAAATGGTAGACATCAAGCTCATCGTCTTCACGATACCGACTGAGTGACCCTCTGGTGTCTCGACGGGGCAGACAAATCCCCACGAAGAGCCGTTGAGCTTGCGAGGAGCCAGCAGCTTGCCCGACTTCTCTACCGGAGTCTGGATACGGCGGATATGGGAGAGTGTTGCATTGTAGGACAGGCGATTGAGAACCTGTGAAACACCCGACTTGGTAGCGTTCGAGAGAGAGGTGGACCCTGATGTTCCGAGACCCTGAACGGTGAAGTTGCCGGTTGCCAGCGCCTGCTTCAGTTTGCCCTCGATGGACGAGACCTTCATGATCTTGTAAAGGTTGGAGAGAACCAGCACATCGAGCGGTTTGCCCGAACGCTTCCAGTTATCATTATTGATTTCGTGGACGAACTTGGACCGAATGTCCTTGCATACCTTCTGGAACAGCTGGCGGAAGAGATGGGTAAGGAGCGATCCTGTCGTGACCACACGCTTGTTGGGGTAGGCGTCGCGGTCATCGGATGGAATACGGTTGGCAGACGTATCGAGAATCTTCCGGACCATACTCACCAGAATCTTGACCTTGCGTGCGACGATGACGGCGGGGTCAAGGGTCTCACCGGCCAGCGTAATGTGGGGAAGGAACTCGGTGAGGAGCAGGGCGCGAACGTGGGACGTCTTATCCTCGACCGCTGGAGGATATTGCAGATGATGGGAAAGGTACTCGATCGCCTCCTGCTGGGTGAATACGCCAATATCCGCACATTCCTTGAACGATGCCATCAGCGGATCAGTCTCCTCGACCCCGAGCAGTTGATAGACCTGCTTGTCCGTCTCGATCCCGAGACAGCGGAAGAACACCATCATCGGAATGTCCTCGCGGAAACGGGGGATGCAGATGGTGAGAGGGTAGCCGAGACCGTTGAACTTGCTCGACATCCGGATCTCCAGCTTCTTGGGAGGCAGGGTAAAGCTCTCGTGCAGAGACTTCATCTCGACCGAGTGCGTGTGCTTGGTCGTGGTCTTCTTGTTGAAGAAGGCCATGATACGGTTGTCGGCCACCTTCTCCTGTGACAGAATTACCCGCTCGCCGCCGTGAATGATGAAGTACCCGAACGGATCCTGCGGACACTCGCCCATCTCCTCTAGAGTCATCGGGTAATCCTTGAGAACGCAGAGCGAAGACCCCAGCATCACGGGAATCTTGCCGAGCGAGATACCCTCGAACGTCTTGGTCTCTTCCTTGAACTCCGTCAGATTGGGACCGCTGTACGAACGGACTTTCAGATGAATATCCACAAACATCTGGGCGGCGTAGGTGAAGTTGCGGATACGCGCCTCGTGCGGTAGCATCTGCTTCAGACGACCCGTCGCCTCCTGAATGCGCGGCTTCAGGTAGGACACGTTGTCAAATGAGAGTCGGAACTCGTACTTGTACTTCTTCGTCGCCTCGTCCTGATCGTGCCATACCACGATGGGCGGTGTCGATCGCAGAATCAGGGGGATCTTGTTGCGGAGGAAGTCTTCGTAGGGTTCAATTTGCGACTCAGAGAAACGCGAAACTCCATTCTTGAAATAGGAACGTACTGCCTCCATTGTGTCGTATCTTGATACTAGCGACCTCGCCGTAAGTTTTTATCCGTTTTGAGTAAGAAGGTCTTGTATGCCCGCAAGCGACGGTCCTACCAAATACACTATCATTAAAGAGGGAAGTGATCCCGCGTTTAATGGTAAGGATCCATCGACGCGCGTGTCAACGATTACGGCTCCTGTAAATCCGGTTGGGATGCCGAGCGGTCCTGGATTTGGGGGTCGCCGCAACCGCGTTCGCCGCTCGACCAAGACGTTCCCCAAAGGAATCCTGCGGAAGACGGCAAAGATTGTTCCCGCAAAGAATCCGTCAAAGGCCCCTGCGACCCGTAAGCGTTCAGTGAAGTTAATGACAGAGAAGGGTCTCGAGAAGGCGCGTAAGACTGCGAAGGCGAAGGCCGCGAAGCTAGACGTCGAGACAATACGTAAGAAGTTGATTGAGAAGAAGATTATTGGAGCTGAGAAGAAAAATATTCCTCCTACGGTCCTTCGGGTTCTTTATACTGACTCGGTGGGAGCGGGACTTCTTTCTTGATAAGACTATATAATGACAAAAGCGTGGGGTCCACTTGGGTGGGCAACACTCCACACAATTGCTGCCCTCTACCCCGATTTTCCGTCCCAGTTTGAGCTGGAACTCCTAAATCGGTTTCTCAGGTCGTTTACCAGTACAATTCTTTGTCCGAGTTGTCTTCAGCATTTCGCAGAAATGGTAGAACTCTATACTCGGAGGTACCCTTCTTGGAAAAACAGCCGTCGCACTGTTTGTGAATTTGTGTTCCGCGCCCACAACACCGTCAATAAGCGCAGTCACAAGAAGATTTATACGCTCGAAGAAAGCATTGTCGAACTCCAGTCCCAGATCCCTGACTCGGAAACGGCTAAAGTAAGGCGTCAGCAGTACCTTGTGTATATACGGAACGATTGGATGAAAAATATGACATTAACCGGCGTATCTGCCGCCCCTAAACTAAAGGAACTGAATACCATCGAAGAGGAATACTGGGCGAGGCGTTCGTTTTCGTGGTCGGATATTCGGGCGCTTGGAGAGTTCAACGTATCACCAATCAGCGAACAGGCGTCTGTTCTTGCGGCAGGGGGGATGATCGTTCCCAAAATAACCATGCCTCAGACAGGTGGGTTCAAACTGGGGAATATTGGAAAGATTGGACCGAGGTCATCTCTTCGGTAGACAGGGGTAGCGAAATTCGTGGTTCGCACTCCCACGCATACCTCCTCATCCACGGAATACGCGTATCGGTTTCCTCATTGTACGTTTCGTCTGGGAAGGCTACTCGCTTCTTAGCCCTCCGAAGGGAATCGTGCGGAAGAATGAACTGTAGCTGCTTCGTTACCGTAAACTTGGGTTCTTCGGCCGACCATTGAACCGAAATCTCCTCGTATCGTACCAGCTGCTGAACGAGAGGGGATTCGGGGTAAGGATACACCCAATTCCAATCGAGACACTCGTTCTCACAGAAATAGTGAAGAGTCCAATGAAACGTCTTCCAAAATGCACCCACCACTTGGGCGATGTTAGTAGTTCCATCCAGAATGTGAAGATTGTAGCGTGTCTCAAAATGTCGTCCGTCTGCCGAGAAAATTGCCTTCTCAGCCGGCTTATCGCGAGCCCTTACCCGCTCCGTATAAAACTTCATCTCCTGTGTCTGCGCTGTCTGCAGAAACAGTTGACGACCCCCTGCCGTTAAGAGATCAGGTTCGCCCGCTTGGCGATAACATTCGATAGCGCGATCGTGTCCGTTCTCGCGGAGAGAAAACATACCGACAGGGGGCATAAAATCATTTCCGAAACAGAGGACACAGAGTGCGACGTACTGCTGGGGATTCATCGGAAGTTTGCGGGCGAGGTCAGAGATGTTTAGAGTGGAGTACCCTTCCGCCTTTGACTGGAAATTCTGGTTCTCACGAAGGAGGGAGAGCGAACACAGGCGCTCCTGTGCTAGAGACAGGAGAATCAGATCGGCATCCAGACCGTAGATGACAGTATTCGACCGCTCGGTGGCAGGCAAGGTCTTCAACCACTCAAACAGCTTGTGTTCGCCCTCACCTGGAAGATCGGTGGACGACATAATGACCTGCGGAAATCGGGCTCGAACTGCCACGTCCAGCTCCTTCATATACGGAGTTCCCGGCGAAATCTGATTACGGTCGAATACTGGGTTCCCCTCTGCGATACGGAAGCGACGGTAGCGCTGTTGTACGATCTTGGCGTAGGGAACCAGACCGTCCATCGCAATATACAGGTGGTTACGGGGAGTACATGTGTCCGCAAGGAGAGTAGCCAGAGCTTCTAGAATACTCTCGATGGGTCGGGCGTCGTCCATATAGGTGTGAATCAAACAGTTAAAATCGATGGCAAGGATATTGGGTTCCAAACGAGTTCGGACACGAGACACGATTGTCTTGTGAGCCTTAATCAGGCTAACGAAGTAAAAGGGTATGCCCATTTATGTATATAATTTGTCTTGGCTGAAAGTAATGCCCAAGCAAACAGGTGGGGGAATTTTGGAGACTCTACAAGTAAACTGGATCTATGTGCTCGCAGGTCTTGTTGGGATTGTCGTACTGTATTGGCTCCTGTCTCGCAACTCTTTTACGCCGAAGGTGAAGGAGGGCATGGGCGGATGCTCGAAATGCCCCAAGTCGCGGGGAAGTCAGTGAAAACGGGTTCTGATCTCCCTAACCGAATAGAGAGTAACTTAAATACAAGATGACGCGTGTCGCAGGTGTTCTTCAGCTCACCAGCAAGACGCGGTACGGCCTAACCTCTCGCAATGTCCCCATGTATCTCTTCAGTCCGTTGAATACCGTGTTTCCGCAAATGATCGTGGCATCCACCCACAAAGATCTCAAGAAGAACATTCTCGCAGTTGCCGAAAAGATCAATGATGACGCTCTCCCGCGCGGACAAATCGTTGATGTCATTGGAACGTGCGGCGATCCTTTGGCCGAGCGTAAGGCGATTCATGTAGCATATTCTCCCAATTACTGGACCAAGATTCCTTCGACCGAATATCCCTCCTTCAATCGTCCGATTCTGGATGTTCCTACCATCAACATTGACCCAGAGGGCTGTGTCGATATTGACGACTGTATCTCCATCTGGGAAACCGACGAAGGCATCACAAAGGTCGCTATCACGATCGCCGATGTGGCTGAGTGGGTGCGCGTCAATCCATGGATGTCCCACGCTCAGAACATCGGGCAATCGCTCTACGACGGTGGCGTTCCTGTTAGGTCCATGTTCCCCAAGACGCTGGAAGAGAAGATGTCTCTTCTGCCCGGCGAGAAGAAGCTAGGGTATACATTGTTCTTCGACTGGTCCGGAAATGCTATCTGGAACCCCCATTTCAAGGAGGTTGTCATCATAAACAAGAAATCATATACTTACGACAACTGCCGTCTAGCCACCGAGATCCCGATGGATACACTGCGAGCCATCTGCGAGCATATGGCGGGAAGGAAGCCGCTCCTAGATCCGCACGACTGGGTAGCAGAACTCATGATTTACTACAACAAGCAGATGGCCAATTCTCTCACCGTGATTGGCAAGGGTCTGCTACGGCACCATTCTGCTCCCAACGCCGAGAAGCTGGAGAAGTACGAGCGGCTCGGTCTGAATGCGCGGATGTTCGCGTACGCGTCCGCGACCTACGAACACGTATGCCCCGAAATCATGCACTGGGGCTTCCAGACGCGGTACTGTCACGGTTCGTCTCCGATTCGGCGGTGGGCGGACGTGGTAAACCAGATGGCGATGAAGGGAATGGAGGTTCCTAATGCCAAAGATGATTGCAACCGGCTCCAAACGTTTGCGAAGAAACATGCGCGAGATCTGGCGTTCCTCGATATTCTCCAGCGGCGGCCCGAGGATATCAAGGGTACGGTGATATCGGCTACCCGCATCTGGATCCCCGACTGGAATCGCTTGATTACCAGTGACAACACCTTCCCCGAAGGGACTCCGGTCAAGGTGACGTACTTCCTTGATATGCAACGACCTACTTGGAAGCAGCGATTGGTATTTCATGTCAAAACGGATTCAGAGAGCGGCGGACTCTAGATTTAGCAGACAAAATGAAGGACTCTCAGATCATGAAGATTCATTTCAATGTTGGCGACTACCCTTACGACTATCAACTGGAGATCTGGAAGAACGAAGATGAATGCAAGTTCTATATTCGGGAGTGTGACGAGAAGGTCCCTCGAGACTTTGACCCATTCCTGACCGTCGGTCAAACGCTTCGATGGATACATACCGGCAAAGCAGATACCAATTATATGTGGCAGGATATTGACTTCTTCAGTGGTGCCGAGTTTCAGAAGAAGTACGTTCTGGATATGCGGTGGGAGGAACTGGTAGATTCGGGAGCGCTGCTTCCGCTAAGTTTGAGCATCACGTTTCCTCAGAAGAAAATAGTGGAGTAAAGGAGTATGTCTTTCCACTATGGAAATATACTTAATTTTTACCGTCCCCAGTCCAAGAACCGTTTGGTCACAGTGGGACTTGTTACCTACCTTGTAGGTGAGTCATCGGAAACCATAATTGTTTCGTGCTTTACCGAAACCGGATCACTGTTCATGAACGGAAAGTTTGCTCCTTCTAATCAAACCATTGGAGAAACGCTAGGATGGTTTATTGGCGAACAATTGTTTGAGATGGATATTGAAGACCTCTTTTTCCAGAACGGAAAGAAACCTGAACGTCCTGCCCATCATTGGGAAAGGGGGGCATTCTATATGGGCCGCTGGAAACAGTATGCGAAAACTGATATTCGCGTAAGGGTAACAGTTCGCGTCACCGATTCCAACCAAAACGAATCCGTTCATATTGATATTCCAGACCAGGCAACCCTGCCTTCTTACAACAATGAATCAAACACATCCCCGCCATCCTTCTCCCGCAGCTCCCGATGATCCCAACTTCTATTCCGACAACGACTTCAAGGTCGGTGAATTTGATGACGAACACGATGGAGACCTCATATACGTTCGCTGGTCTGAATACCACCGTCGTCCGTACATGTACTCATACCTCGATGAGCCTACCCAGTGGGTAGGTCTGGATTGGACGATTCGTCAGACCGTAGCAATTGGTCTGGGAATGTCAATTGACTATGTGCCAACTGTTGTTGGCGGAATACTCTACATCCATCGCGAAATGCCCGACGAGAACGGTCGGCCTACGCACCAGAATATTGAAAATTATCACGAGATCGAGGACATTCTGGATCGGCGATGGGAGGACTATACTCCCAATCGCATACTCGTATCTTTCTCGGCGGAATAAATAAGGATGGACGTTCGCAAGAAACTTCGTGAAGTGTCTAGAAAAGCAGTTCTTCTTGATCGTCTAGACAAGCTGATGGCAAAGCGTCGGGGACGGGAACATGAAAAAGGGAAAAAGTCGGTCGTTACTGATCGGGAAGAGATTGAGTTTTTGCATAAGGCGATTGCGACTGCCAACAAACGGGCGGCGACACAAACACGGAAGGCCGGACGCCGGAAGAGGCGGACGGTCTATAGCCGCAAGTAGAGGGAGTCAGGAACAACCAGACCCCGCACGAGGTCCGGTCGGATCTCGCGCAGAGTTTCTAGAACCTCTAGATTTTTTGTAATCGTTGCTAGGGTGATCCACTCGTCCACGATATTGGCCGTCTTCAATATCGCTTTCATGAAGTTTCCCTCGTACACTTCATACTCGGAACACAGAACTGCCATCTCATCACCGTGCATCCAGCGGTAGACGATCTCGGGCCAGTAATTGTGAATAGTCCAGTACTCGGGTTGGCTCTTGGGGTTCTCGCGAGCACACAGATTTTGAGCGATGGCGTGGACCGACAAGAGCGCACTCTTAAGCGTATCGGGGACCCGCAGCCCCCACGCACTAATGGGTTCCTCCGTCTTCTCGCCTTCCACGAAACACGAGAGTAGAGCCACCACCTCTTCGCGCGGCAGGACAAATCCTCGCTTGAACATCGCTGACATCACGAGAGGATGACCCTCATTAATCTCCGATGCCATGACTCCTATCTCCGTCAGCGTCTCACCCTCAGCATATCCGAGCGATTGGAGATTGGCGAGGAACGGTACCTGAATGGTCTTGAATGCCTCGATCTTCTCCTGAAGCAGGGCAATTGCCGCCTGATTCTTCTTGAATTCCTTGAACTCCTGCCACCCCTTCTCCCACTTGGGTCCCATATGCTTGTTCTTCCACGAATCCAGGGACGACTGTGCCTTCTTCCGCTCGGCATTCTGGGTCATGCGAATCTGCGTTTCATACGTGTCGCGCAGCTCATACTCCCCGATATCCAGCCCTGCGTACTTCGTCTGCAGCTCCAGAAGTTCGGCCTGCCGCCCCTCCGTCTCCATCTGGCGCTGGACGTACCAGTACGACTTCTTCACCAGTCCCAGCCACCCCGTCGTCCCGCTCTGGAGACACTTCAAGAGAAAGTCGTAATGGAAATCCATGCGCGATTCTAGGGACTGCTGCTTCCCCGTCATCATGCGCTGCACGTCCTCCACCGTCTCGGGCTTGCGATCAGGGAGATAGTACACGAACCCGCGCGTATCCTTTCCACGCCGACCCGCGCGACCCGCCATCTGGATATACTCGTCCGTCCGCAGCATCCGCAGCCCCTCGGCCGCATCATCGAACTTGCGATAACTCGTGAAGATGACCGTCTTGGTCGGCATGTTGATTCCTACGGCAAACGTCTCGGTCGCAAACAGCAGCTTGATCATTCCGCGCGAGAACAGCATTTCCACGATCTCCTTGAGAACAGGAAGCATCCCGCTGTGATGGAACGCTACGCCCTTCATTAGGAGGGCCATTAGGGTATGGTACTGCGGCAACGTTTCCAGACCAGAGTACCGATGCAGATGGAAGCGCACAATGTTCTTGATTGCCGCCCCCTCCGACGTGTCAATGAGGGTAGAGGAGACTTTCGCCGCATACGCCTCACAGTTCTTGCGGGAGAAGACGAAGAACATCGCCGGTAACTTTTCCTTGACGTTCAGATCGTCAATCATCTCGTTCATTTGGTGCAAGAAGCCAGTAGAACGGATTTCGCGCTGAAGAACGGGATCACCGGCAACTCTCGCCTTTACTGCATCCGAGTGCTTACGCTGTGCATCCTCAATACCCTTAAGATGGCGCAAGTAATCGGTATAGGCTTCCTTATGGAATACATCCTTCTCATCAAGCAGAAGCTTCTCCCCTACACGGTGTTCCAGCGGAACCACCCGATACTGTGTAGAGATAAGGTGCATCGGGACCTGTTTCATTTCACCGATCCACTCAGCAAAGACTGCTGGGCTATCAATCGTTGCAGAGAGGAGAATCAGACGAATCGTCGGTGGCAGGAGGATCAAACACTCCTCCCAAACCTTTCCACGCGCTGGGTCGTTGAAGTAGTGGACCTCGTCAAAGACCACAGCATCGACACCGTCTAGAGACAGCGAGGCTGTAGACCCCACCCCCTCTGTTGACGATCCGATCTTAAACAGCAGGTTACGGAGAATCTCCGTTGTCATTACTACCACATCGGCCTGTGGCATGAACTTGATATCGCCAGTCATAATCCCGACCTTGTTGGGATACAGGGTCTTGAGATCGTTGAATTTTTGGTTCGACAGCGACTTGATAGGGGTGGTATAGAATACGCGCCCACCTCGCTTGAGCGAATACTCGATCTGGTACTCGCCCACCAGCGTCTTGCCACTGCCAGTCTTGGCGGTGACCAGGACGTTCTCGCGCGCCTGAATGGCGGCTACAGCACATTTCTGAAAAGGATCCAGAGGAAACGTGTAGTTCGTTTCAACCTCGGGAGCCTGTTGTGAGGATGTATTTGCAATTCGGAGCATTTTGTCTGATGTTTATCCAATGAGGCCTATACGTTTCCGTTTTAGTCTAAAAGAGTGTCGGGGCGTTCGCGCGGCAGTACGCTCCGTCCGCGAAATAGTAGACGAAATAGAAGGGGCCGAACACGAGGGCGAGGAAAAATCCAAAGATCTTCTCCCCAAACGATCCCGAACGACCGAAGCACACGAGGGAGAAAAAGAAGGCGGCAACTCCAAACAGAACCCACGATAGAGCAAGAACCGCAACGAAGGTTGTGCGGACTTTCTCACCCTTCGCTAGCGGGGCAGCCGAGGCAGTGTCCGCGGACTTAGACTCTCCTCCCGAAGCAGACACCTTCGATGACGATGATGTAGCACTGCCCGTTGTCTTTTCAGTCATCTGCTTAACACCCGGCGATCCAGCAGGAAGACCTCCAGCGGCACTCGCCTGCGATGACGTGGGGGCATTGCGACCAGGGGAATTCGCGGGTAGAGACGACGAGGTAGATGCTGCCGAATTCATGACGTGATCTGTCGATCCATTTGTTGATAATGGCGGAACATACGATGGTGGTGGAGTTCCGGACGAAGTCGATCCAGATGCCGCGGGAGTTGAGGAGGTTATCGATGAAGAGGACGAACCTGTCGGGTCGGGAGACGACGTTGTCGTGGTGGTCGAAGCAGTCGACGCGGCCGGACCGCTCACTGTAAAAGTTGTTCCCGACGGAATATTTCCCATTATATCTTGTTTGTGAAGAATTTACGGCTTCATTGTGGAGAATACCGTTCGTGCCAGATCGTGCGCATCCTCTTCCGTAATGTTCGCGATCGTCCGGGCAACGCCGCACAGACCCTCGTGAATCTCCTCCCACTGCTCGTCGTTCCACGGAACTTCGGTGGTGCGAGGACCGCGACCAGGAAAGTTCTCCAGAAGAACCCCGTCTTTCTTTCCCTTCATGAACATGTAGCATCGGAGCTGGACGAAATCGTAGGCAGGCGGAACCGTCCAGAACCTCTTACGGTTCTTCGTCTCCACGACCTTCTCGCCCTGCATCCCGTCGAGATACCCAATGAGACGGTAATCAGAGCACTCGAAGTCCACAAACGTATTGCGGCCCGTCACTTCAATCCCCGTAGCTGCCGCATGATCGTTTTCGGCCTTGTCTTCCAGCTTAGTTCCCCGCCGCTTCTGGATCTCGGATGCTAGAACCTGGTGCTCCTGCGTGCTCTCAATCGCCATCTTCACTTCCGGGAGGACACACAGCGTGAGGAGCTCGTTCTCAACGGTTGTCTGACCTGCAATGACTCGCGCGACAACTTCCTCGAGTGCTACACACGTAGGTGGGCGCTTTCCCTCCAGCGTCTCCTGCACGACCTGGCGAACATGTTCCTGCTTAAAGGCGCTGATCGCATTTTCCACTTGTGCGTCGGACGTAGCCCCAACCGCCTGATCCACAGACTTCCACATAGCCTTGAGGGCGGAAGGAGATGCCTCGGCGACAATTTCGCGTTCATTCTTGACTCCCATAGTATCCTTTAGACCTAGAATTGCCGATTTGTACTTGGGCATGCCGGTGAGAACCTTCAGGAGAGTCTCATTCTTCGTACGGTAGGGATTACGGCCAAGGAGAGATGCGACATCGGATGCAGAGAAACGGGGCTTCATTTTACTTGCTTACTTACCCTCTATCCAACGCCGTTTCTCTAATCCGTTTTACGCGAAGAAGTTCACGTACTCAGGACCCGCACAGTTTCGAGCAGATACCATCAGTGCAAATACCCTATCGCATTCGGGATTCGAGGCCCTTGCCATACCTACCGGTTCTGGTCCAAACTCGCTAACCAGTTTATCATAGCGCTCCTTTACCTGAAGCGCTTCGGGCGAGTCGTCTGAGAGAAACCATGCAGCCTCTTTCCAGTACGGCTTTAGGTCAGACAGTTCTGAGAGATGAGTCAAGTAGAAATCGCGCTGTAAATGTAATACAGGAGAAGGAGACGGAAAATCTCCCAGTTCCCAAAAAATATGTTTTTTGTTTCGCGTAGAGGATGGATACAGATAGTACTCCTGGTTCTCGTGCGTCCCATTCTTCGCGGTAATACCGATACACAGGTTTTGAGGACCCCACTCCTGTTGATTGATAAATCCCAAGAGCATAGGCTTCATCACAAAATCTGCATCCCAACGAAAAATCCAGGGGTACCGAGCCTGTTCCGCACACCAATTAGAATACCGAATAAAACTGTGGTCTGAATCCTTATCGGTTGCCAGTGTTTCGTATCCTGCCCTCGAGACTTGGTGATCGTATGTCAAGACCCGTACATGTGGATTCTCTTTTACGAGAGAGGCAGCAATCTCTGCGCTCTTGTCCGTACACCGATGAAGGATTAGAATAATTTCGTGAGGAACAGTGACAAATACAAGGGAACGAATTGAGCGAGCAAGCGTAGCTTCCTCATTGCGTATTCGGACAATAAAGGAAATACCTGCTCCCTCCATTTACGTATCCATCAACGTTAGTATGTAAATGGCGGTCCGTCTCCATATTCTGGCACTACCCCATACAGTCACCAATGACGAGTTTAGCCATTGCGCGTACACGGGCAAGGTCCTACGATTCCCGGAGATGATGATGTCGCGAGGGTTTGAAGTTTATCATTATGGAGTCGAGGGATCGACCACCGGCGCCACTCGGGATATCCAGTTGATGACACGAGACGAATGGGATTTCTTTCGAGTTCAGTCGTATAAGTTCCTCCATCCCGAGATGTCCCACGACAATGCTGTCAAGCATCTGTCCGACCACAAATCATTCATTGGCGATTTGGGGAACTGGTCGACACCACTCTATATCGAATTCAACGACCGCCTGCGCCCCATACTACAGGCAAACTACCGTTCACCCACGACGGATATTGTATGTGTCCCCTTCGGGATTTCCCATGATCGGGCGCTCAAGGATCTGAATATGGTGGTGTGCGAGAGCGGAATCGGGTACAACGACTCTACCCGCAATTATCGGATTTTTGAAAGTTATGCGTGGCTACATCACGAACTTGCCAAGTCGGGAAAGTGGGGACAGAATTACTGGTTCGTGGTCCCGAACTACTTTGATGCTCGTCATTGGCCTCTATCTCTAACTCCCAAGCTGAATACTGTTGGATTCTTTGGTCGTATTTACGATGGTAAGGGATGTCATATTGTCATGGAAGTCGCTGCACGTCTACCCCATATCCAGTTTGTTCTGTGCGGACAGGGAAACCCCGAACAGTTTTTGAAGTACCCCAATATTGTGTATAAGCCCCCTATCTCGGGCAAGGAGCGGGGCGAGTATTTGGGATCCCTATGTGCGCTTTTGGCTCCCACCATGTTTATTGAACCTTTTTGCGGAGTTGCGGTAGAAGCCCAGATGTGCGGGACTCCCGTATTGACACAGGACTATGGTGCACAGACGGAGACGGTGGAGAATCTCAAGACTGGGATTCGGTGTCATACTCTACAGGACTATGTGGTCGGGGTGCAAATGGCCGTAGACGGGAAGTTTGACCGCAAGTATATCCACGAACGCGCCGTCAAGTTGTACGACATGTTCGAGGTAGGGAAGAAGTACGAGTACGCCTTCAAGTGTATTATCGACGTTCACAACGGTTCCAACGGATGGTATTCGAAGGAGTCGCACCTCGCAGCTCTAAATTGATTGAATGAATTCCCATTGTAAGTACTCGCAAATCTTCTTCCAGATCGTGTCGTGCTGAATTAGCCGATCGCGAGACTTGAGAAGCGGGAAGTGGACCTTGTACTCGTCCAGCTCCAGCAGCTCCAGGAATTTGTAAATAATGTAAGAATACGACAGGAAGTTGCGACGTTCGTCGGGGCAGTATAAGAGGTACGGTGCCTGCACTTCCTGAAACATCGCCCTGATCTTGTCCTCAATCTCAGGAGTGATGGTGGGAGGGGGGTTGCCGTTCAGGCGTGACAGAATGTGAGCGGCATGTTCGTAGTACCGGTTCCTACCTAGCTTCTTGAGAATCTCGCGAATATTCTGTTCCGTCAGGATGGCAATATTGTCGATGCGCCGCTTCTTGATCTCGCAAATGACTTCGTTCATCACATCGTCGGGGATCTCCGTACTCTCTTTCGCCTGAAACTGATTCAGAATCTCGTTCAGATGGTTCTGCTTCTTGTACGCATAATTATTCCGCTCCTTCGGTGGATCCCTGAAACTCGGGAAGTCCGAAACCACGAGAGCGTACTCTTCCGAACCGCACTTGGGACAGACCAGAATACCTTCCGACGTAATCTCTTCGCGAGGGATATTGCAGGTCGCACAGTGTTCCGACATCTTCTTGATATTATCAGCGTTCTCGGCGATATTGAGACCGTTCGAAAGTCCACGACGGGACATGTACTCATCAAACATCTTCTTCTTGGACGGACCCACCGCTGTCTCCGTCACCGAAAACAGCTTGTCGAACGTTCCCTGTGCCATCGCTCCCATATCAATTTTTGATACGGTCTTCTTCTGGATGGGCGCATAGTAATCTAGCATGATATCGCCGCTATCAAGGTAATACTTCTGAATATCGTACTTATCGGCCGCGCGCGTACGTTCATCCTCCAAGATATCAAGCTCTTTCTGGAGCCGGGTTGTTCGCATCACATCGTCAAATGCGAAAGGATCAAACGTCCCCGACAGATCATTCTTGATCTGACATATCTGTGAATCGAGAGTAAAAATCGCATCAGTTGATGATCGCTGCTGCAGGTCGTCAATATGCCGCTCGTGCAGAGAATCGAGGGTTCCGATCTGATCCCGATTCTTTCCTCCTCCTCCTTCCCTCGATTTCTTCACCTTGAATACGTCGGAAGACATATTTATCTATTATGACTCTGGGACGTCCCTCTGTAAGCCATTATTTCGAAACAATGTACCCAACAACGCATGCTAGGGCGACCCCCCACAGAACATACGCCATCGGGTCAGTATAGTCAACCTTGACGAACTGAAGATTCCTATTATCCGGCTGGTAGTCCGCGAAGAATTCCGGCATGATTTTCATTTTGGGAGCAGGGTTCATAGGAGCCGCCTTTTCATACATGGCCTGATTTGCCGCTTTCTCACACGGGGTTAGATTGTTCTCTAGTGACGGACTCAGGAACCGCGTATCCTTACCCAGCGGATCACCAGTAGTAGGATCGGTGATAAGACAGGTATACGCTTGGCACGGAGGAATACCCTCAAGAACCATACCGTTAACGATTTTCAGGGGATTCATCGATGCGAGGTCTCCGCCAATACCCGGAATAATACCGTCGAATCCAGACCCCTGAACCGCCTTCTGAAAACTTTCTCCAAGAATACCTGCCGCATCATCTCCGCCGAGTTGATTGTTCGTATACGTATACCGAGACACTACCCGACCACCAGGACCCTTGCAGTAGCCACCCGTATCGGTAAAAAACTGATTTCCAACTTTAGGTCCTACAATAAGGTTATTCACATATCCAGAAACGGCGCCAATATTGGTCGATACTTGGTCGAAGGATCCGTAGGATCTCACGCCCTTCTCCTCTGGAGACTTGATCGTCCGTAGATAATCGAAGGACGGACCCAAAACCTTATCCATCCCTGCGTTGACGGCACCAATAGGATTATCATTGGCCGCAACAATTGAACTTTTAACGCTGGCCCACATCTCTTATTTCTTCGGATGAGACGCAAATTCTACCAGTTGACGCTGGAAAGAGGTATTGGTGAGAATGCACGGTCGTTGACGAACGGTTGATTCGATCAGTTTCATCATCGGGATCCCGAAGCGACGATGAACGTAGGCAATAGCCAGAGCTGCTGACCGGTTCATTCCGGCTTGGCAGTGAACGTACACTTTTCGACAACGCGGATCGCGAAGGTACCTATCCATCGTTTCCTCGAACTTCGGATAGAAATCGCGGATAATATCGGTTTCCAGCGTATCTTGGGCGTTCATACACGAATACCGTTCTTTGAGAAATGATCTAGCCCAGAGAGGACAGGCCTCCTCGTCCGCACAGTTCACGATGTGAGTTACGGAATAAATTGTCATAAAGCGTGGAGTCATATGTAGACCAGGACCAAGAAGAATACGATCAAACACAGATGCAATTGGATCGTAAACAGGTCCGCGAGACCGGTTTCGGTATGGAGCCATTAATGCCTCCACTTCTGACATTATATAGCATTGCGAGATTTGCGAATATGAATTTTACTACACCAGCGGCTGCAGGAGAGTCTGGAGAATGTAGACTAGAACAACTCCCAGTGCACCTAGAACTGCGGCGCCGGTAAGGGACACCACACCCGAACCCGCGTAGGAG
>Ga0304730_1000181_pt1 | contig 56877 bp, 48 predicted proteins | sample M_130628_MF_Meta_FD_190474 | JGI IMG/M metagenome (GOLD analysis project Ga0304730, IMG submission 190474) | Freshwater microbial communities from Lake Montjoie, Canada to study carbon cycling - M_130628_MF_MetaG (v2) (version 2) | ecosystem: Environmental > Aquatic > Freshwater > Lake | place... | reverse complement strand
GGATCTTTGCCGTTTTCACTGGTGTTGCTGTGGCATTTGTATATCAGACTCCAAGAGATTTACTGCTGGCTGCAAGCGGGCTAGCGCTGCTGCCAACCATCGTCAATGCTTTCAACGTGATGGTTGAAACAGTCAGCGAGAGATTGCCTGCAGTTATCACTTTTCTGATTGCCTCTAGCGGCATTGCCTTCTTCTCAGTAGGGGCAGCGTTCTGGGCAATACTGGCAGGGCTAGCTGTTATTCAGCTACTAAAACTAAAGAAACCGTTTAAGGTTTAGAGCAAACCTCTGCGCTTTAGTAGCGGCTCAATAGTTGCATCGCGTCCTCTGAAGTTTCTGAACATCTGCATTGAGTTGATTGAACCACCACGTGAGAGCAATGTGTTTCTGAAGTGATCTCCATTGGCTCTAGTCAATCCACCATTTTCTTTGAACCAGTCAACAGTGTCAGCATCTAGAACTTCAGACCAAATGTATCCGTAGTAACCAGCTGAGTAACCACCGGCGAAGATGTGTGAGAAGTAAGTTGAACGGTATCTAGTTGGAACTGGAGGATAGTTCAAGCCATAGGATTCGATAGCTTTAGCTTCGAACTCCTCAACATCTGCAACAGTTGCATCAGCATCAAGTGAGTGCCAGGCAAGGTCCAGAATTGCTGCAGCCAGGTATGAAGTGGTTGCGTGACCTTCGTTGAAAGCAGATGCAGCCTTTAGGTTATCTACCCATTCCTGAGGAATCTTCTCACCAGTTTCATAGTGTCTTGCATAGTTATCTAGCACCTCAGGCCAGGTAAGCCACATCTCATTCACCTGTGAAGGGAACTCGACGAAGTCTCTTTCAACGCTGGTACCAGAGAATCTCGGATACTTTACATCTGACAACATCCCGTGCAAGGTGTGACCAAACTCGTGGAACAAGGTTGTGATCTCGTCGTAGGTCAAAAGCGTAGGCTGACCAGCTGGAGGCTTAGGCACATTTAGGTTGTTAACAACAACCGGTAACTGACCGAGCAAGTGACTCTGGTCAACTAAGTTGTTCATCCATGCTCCACCGCGCTTTGAATCACGGGTATAGAAGTCACCAATGAATAAAGCAAGCTTTGAACCGTCTTCGTTGAACACTTCGAATGCACGAGCATCCGGGTGATAGGTAACGATGTCTTTGCGCTCCTTGAAAGAAATTCCAAATAGCTTGTTAGCAGCAAAGAACACACCATCGTGCAGAACTCTTTCAAGTTCAAAGTAAGGACGCATAGCAGTGGTGTCTAGGTTGAACTTTTCTAGACGAACAGCTTCTGTATAGAAATCCCAGTCCCAAGACTCAAGAGTGAATTTCTCACCACTTGCTTCAATGGCCTTCTGAAGATCTGCACCTTCAGCTCTAGCGTTTCTAACTGCTGCTGGAGCAATCTGCTTGAGCATCTTGTGAACGTTCTCAGGGTTCTGAGCGTTACGGTCTTGAAGAACGTGTTCAGCGTGAGTCTTCACGCCAAATAGCTCTGCTCTTTTTGCTCGAAGCTTGACGATCTGCAAGATAACCAGACGATTGTCTATTTCGTCACAATTTCCCTTGAGAAGCGAGTTCTTCATCACGCGTTCACGAAGCCCACGGTTCTTCATACTAGCTAGCAGTGGGTGGCCGGTGAAGTTCACCATGCCAACAAGCCATTTGCCTTCGAGTCCTCTTGCATTAGCTGCTGCCGCACAAGCAGCAATTTCGTTTTCAGATAGACCATCTAGTTCAGCAACGTCATCAACTTCAACAGCAAGAGTGTTGGTGTCAGTTAGAAGGTTTTTACCGAAAAGAGTCTCTAACTTTGAAAGCTCTTCGTTGAGACCTTTTAGTTCCTCACGCTGTGCATCGGTTAGATGTGCACCAGCGTGAGTGAAGTCCATGTAGTAGCGCTCAAGCAACCAAGCGTCTTCATTGTTTAGTTCAAGCGAGTCTCTGATTTCATGAAGGTGCTTGATACGACCAAAGAGATCTTGGTTCAAACGAATAGCATCCATGTGAGCGGCTAGCTTAGGAGCCACCTCTTCTTCGATCTCATCTAGTCGGTCGCTAGTGTCGCTGGAAGACTTGTTATAGAACACTGTGAGCACGCGCATCAAAAGCTGGCCACTTCTCTCCATCGCTACGACGGTGTTTTCGAAGGTGACATCATCCTGCTTGATGATTTCATGAACTTCAGCTAGTTGTTGTTCACAACCGGCATGGAAGGCAGGAAGGTAGCTCTCATCGTTGATTCTTGAGAAGTCAGGCATCTCATATTCAAGGGTTGAGCGAAGGGCAAATGGGTTTTCGTTTTCAAAGGTCATGAGCAAAAGCCTAGTCTTCGAAAAGACAGCCTCTTAGGTTCTTTGCCGAAAAGTTATTCAGTAACTGCTAGAACAACCTCGGTCACAGCCATTTCTTCGCCAGAAACAAAGGAAAGGCTGGCAATACGGCCAGCTGCCTTTATATCAGGGGAGAGCAGCTCTAGTCGAGCAACCATATCCCTAGGGGCCACAAGGTTTGCACTAATCACATCAGCTTTCATAGAAGCCTTGGCATCGCTCTTAGCCTTGCGGGTTCCAAACAGAGCCTGTGAAGCAAGATCCAATAGGTCAAGATTTGATGAATCAAGACCTTGGTTTAGCTCTTCAGGTGTTGGCCATGAACTTCTATGGATAGAGCCCTTGCCACTCTGCCACCAAGACCAAACCTCAGCTGTTGCAAAAGGTAGGAATGGAGCGAATAGACGAAGAAGGGTTAGCAGTGCTTGACGAAGCGCAACCAGTGCAGAAGCCTGCTCGTAAGTGTTGAAGTCACCCTGACCGTAAGCACGTTCCTTAACTAGTTCTAGATAGTCATCGGTAAAGTTCCAGAAGAACTTCTCGGAAAGTTCCAGTGCCTTGGTGTGATCGTAGTTCTCGAATGCAATAGTTGCATCTCTTACAACTTCAGCAAGGTTTAGTAGCAAGCTCTGGTCAATAGGTTCAGTAACCTTGGCATCTTGAGCTGGGGCATCAAAACTCAACACGAACTTAGCGGCGTTTAGAACCTTGATTGCTAGCCTTCGACCAATCTTCATCATGCCGGTATCAAATGCGGCATCTGTTCCTAGACGAGCAGAAGCAGCCCAGTAACGAACAGCATCTGAAGAGTGTTCAACAAGAAGGTCGTTAGGGGTGACTACGTTGCCTTTAGATTTAGACATCTTCTTACGGTCAGGATCTAGAATCCAACCGGAGATACCTGCATCTGCCCATGGCAATACACCGTGCTCTTGCTGCGATCTAAGAACAGTTGAGAACAACCAGGTTCTAATAATGTCTTGGCCCTGAGGTCGAAGAGAGTAAGGGAAAACCTTCTCGAACTTCTCTGGGTCATCTAACCATCCACCACCAAGTTGTGGAGTTAGGGAAGAGGTAGCCCATGTGTCCATGATGTCAACTTCACCAATGAAACCGTTAGCCACTCCACGCTGTGATTCTGTGTAACCAGAAGGAACATCAGTTGAAGGGTCAATAGGAAGTAGTTCATTAGCTGGGACCAAGACTCTGTCGAAATCTGGTTCACCGTTTGCATCAAGTGCATACCAAACAGGAATTGGCACACCGAAGAAGCGTTGTCTTGAGATTAGCCAGTCACCGGTTAGACCATTGACCCAGTTCTCATATCTAACTCTCATGAAGTCAGGGTGGAACTTTAGTTCCTTACCTAATTCCAGAAGTCTTTCTCTAAGTTCAGCATCGCGGCCACCGTTACGGATGTACCACTGTCTAGTTGAAACTATTTCTAGGGGACGGTCACCTTTTTCAAAGAACTTCACAGGGTGAGTTATTGGCTTAGGTTCGCCAACCATATCTCCTGATTCTTGAAGTAGTTCAACAATTCTTGTCTTTGCTGAGAAGGTGGTCTTTCCTGCTAGCTCTGAATAGACAGCTAACGCATCAGGAGTATTGATAACATCAGGTGCAGTTTCAAGTAGTCGTCCATCCCAACCAATAATTGCTCGGTTAGGAAGATCTAGCTCTCTCCACCAGATCACATCGGTTAGATCTCCGAAGGTACAGATCATAGCTATACCTGAACCTTTATCAATCTGAGCTAATCGATGGGCAAGGACAGGAACCTCGACTCCAAACAGAGGTGTCTTTACAGTCTTACCAAATAGTGGTTGGTATCTCAAATCATCTGGGTGAGCCACAAGAGCCACACAGGCAGGAATAAGTTCAGGGCGAGTGGTTTCAATAAAGACTTTTCCATCAGGACCATCAAAACCAATTCGGTGATAAGCACCTGGCTGGTCTCTATCTTCTAGCTCTGCCTGGGCAACAGCAGTTCTAAAAGTCACATCCCAAAGCGTTGGTGCCATTGATTGGTATGCCTCACCTCGGGAGAGGTTGTTTAGGAATGCTTGTTGAGAAACTTTTTGAGCTGCAGGGGAGATGGTCTGGTAGGTCTGGTCCCAGTCCACAGAAACACCAAGCTGACGCCATAGTGCTTCGAACTGAAGTTCATCTTCAGCGGTTAGCTTCTCGCAGAGTTCAATGAAGTTCTTTCTGGAGATAGGAATCTGATCAGCAGCCTTTGAAGACTTGTTGTCGCCACCTTCATAAGGAGGGGTGAAGTCATCAACGTAAGGCAATGAAGGATCGCAACGGACTCCGAAGTAATTCTGCACTCGGCGCTCAGTTGGTAGACCATTGTCATCCCAACCCATCGGGTAATAAACCTCTTTGCCACGCATACGTTGGAATCTGGCAACAACGTCGGTGTGGGTGTAGCTAAAGACATGTCCTACGTGCAGGGAGCCTGAAACTGTAGGAGGTGGTGTATCGATGGAGAAGACCTGAGCCTTATCGACATCTCTTCTGAACTTGTATGTTCCGTCGGTTTCCCAGGCTAAAGCCCATTTCTCCTCTAGACCTTCAACGCCTACGCGTTCAGGGGTTGAGGCTGGGGCTCTGAAATCAGGGGTTTCGTGGCTTGAGGTCACGTTGTGCTTCTCCAAAAGTTAGTGTTCATTAAGATTAACATTGAGATTAGAACTTTTACCCCTAAACCAAGAGAGCAAGCCATGTATCCCAAAAATAATGGAGCTTCTTTTGGCATCAGAGACCAGGTCCCAGCTAGCCCCTCGTTTCCTGCCATTGAAGAGTCAATCCTAGAGTTTTGGGCTAAAGACAAGACTTTTCAGGCCTCTATTGACCAACGCAAGGACGAAAACGCCCCTGAGTTCGTCTTTTATGATGGACCTCCGTTCGCTAATGGTCTTCCTCACTATGGACACCTTCTAACCGGTTATGCCAAAGACACCGTCCCAAGGTTCAAGACCATGCAGGGATATCGTGTTGAAAGAAGATTTGGTTGGGATACCCACGGTCTCCCAGCTGAGGTTGAAGCTGAAAGACAGCTAAAGATTTCAGGTCGACCTGAGATTGAGAAGTTCGGTATCGATAAGTTCAATGACTACTGCCGTACCTCAGTTTTGAAATACACCAAAGAGTGGGAAACATATGTAACCCGTCAGGCTCGTTGGGTTGATTTTGAGAATGACTATAAGACCCTAGATGCTCCTTATACAGAGAGCGTGCTTTGGGCTTTCAAGGAACTTCACAAAAAAGGTTTGATCTACGAAGGCTTCAAAGTTCTTGCTTACTGCTGGAGATGTGAAACACCTCTTTCAAACCATGAGCTTCGTATGGATGAGGATGTTTACCAGAACAGACAAGACCAAACAGTAACTGTTACCTTCCTAATTCTTGAGGGTCAAAGATTTGCTGGAGTAAAAGTACTTGCTTGGACAACAACTCCCTGGACACTACCAACGAACTTTGCACTAGCTGTTGGTCCTGAAATTGAGTATGCGGTTATCAATACCGAGTCAGGTAAGTATCTTCTAGCTAAGTCTCTAATCGGTAATCATCTAAAGGACTTTGGTTTTGAAGATATTGATTCAGCTAATGCTGCAATTGAAGAAACAGTTCTAGGTAAAGAACTAGCTGGAATCAAATACGAAAGATTATTTGACTACTACGCTGATGAAACAAAGTTTGATGTGGGCAACGCTTGGCAGATCATCGTTGGTGACTATGTTGCAGACAATGAAGGTACCGGTGTTGTTCACCAGGCACCTGCTTACGGTGAAGATGACCAGAAGCTTTGTGAAGCAGCAGGTATACCTGTTTATGTTTCAGTGAATGAACGTGGTGAATACAACTCAGTTATCACTGACTTTGTTGGCCAGCATGTATTTGAAGCTAACAAGCCAATAACCCAGAAACTAAAAGACATGGGTCGTTTGCTGAAGCAAGCAAGCTATGACCACCCATATCCCCACTGTTACAGATGTAAGAACCCTTTGATCTATAAGGCAGTGTCTTCTTGGTTCGTTGAAACAACCAAGCTCAAAGATCGCATGCTTGAACTGAACCAAGAGATTAACTGGGTTCCTGAACACACTAAAGATGGTTCATTCGGGAAGTGGCTAGAGAACGTAAGAGATTGGGCTATTTCTCGCAACCGTTTCTGGGGAGCACCTATCCCAGTATGGAAATCAACTGACCCTAACTATCCACGCATCGATGTCTATGGTTCCTTGGATGAGATGGAAGCTGACTTCGGTGTTCGTGTGGATGACTTCCACAGACCAACTATTGATCACCTAACCCGAGTGAACCCTGATGACCCAACTGGTAAATCAATGATGGTTAGAGTGCCAGAAGTTTTGGACTGCTGGTTTGAATCAGGTTCAATGCCTTTTGCTCAGGTGCACTACCCGTTTGAAAACAGTGACTGGTTTGATTCACATTCACCAGGAGATTACATCGTTGAGTACTCAGGTCAAACTAGGGGATGGTTCTATACCCTGCACGTTCTATCGACTGCACTATTTGATAGACCAGCTTTCAAGACTGCTGTGTCGCATGGAATTGTTTTGGGTAGCGATGGACAGAAAATGTCTAAGTCGCTTCGTAACTATCCAGATGTGAACGAAGTATTTGATCGCGATGGTTCAGATGCGATGCGTTGGTTCCTACTATCTTCACCAATTCTTCGTGGTGGAACTATGTCTGTTACAGAACAAGGTATTAGAGAAGGAACAAGACAGGTTCTACTTCCACTATGGAATACCTACTACTTCTTCACTTTGTATGCGAACGCTTCCAACTATGAAGCTAAGTTTGATCTATCAAGTGAAGATGTTTTAGATAGATACCTTGTTGCCAAGACAAGAGAGATGGTTGCTGGAGTATCAGCAGATCTAAATGCCTTCGACACTTTCGGAGCAGCTGCAAAGCTCAGAGACTTCGCTGATGTGCTAACCAACTGGTATGTCAGAAGATCTAGAGCTAGATTCTGGGATGGTGATCCTCAGGCTTTCAACACCTTGTATTCAGTTCTTGAGATCATGACAAGAGTTGCTGCACCTATGCTCCCGCTAATTGCTGAAGAGGTGTTCCAGGGTCTAACCGGTATGAGATCAGTGCACCTAACCGAGTGGCCTGATCATGATGCTCTAAAGAGCGATGACAAGCTAATGACTGCTATGGACCAGGTAAGAGTGGTTTCATCTGTTGCTAATGGTCTTAGAAAGGTCAATGGCCTTCGTGTTCGTTTGCCACTAGCTAAGTTGACAGTTGTCACAAAGAACGCAGATGCACTTTCAGAGTTTGTTGACATCATCGCTGAAGAGCTAAACGTCAAATCAATTGACTTAGTCGAGTTATCTCTAGATTCAACAACGGAGTTCGGTGTTATCAAGAGGTTGACTGTGAATTCAAGGGTCCTAGGCCCAAGAGTCGGCAAACAGGTTCAGCAGATTATTGGTGCCTCTAAATCGGGCGACTGGTCACAAGATGGCGACAAGGTTGTTTGTGGTGGGGTTGAACTAATCGAAGGTGAATACGAGATTGATTTAGTTGCTGACCTATCTGACACTTCAGAGTCAGTCAATCTAATTGGTATTTTGCCTTCTGGTGGCTTTGTGCTTCTCGATTCAAGAGTGACTAAAGAACTAGATGTTGAAGGTACTGCTCGCGATGTAATCAGAGCAGTTCAACAGGCCCGTAAAGATGCTGACCTTGATGTTAGCGACCGTATAAAGCTAGTTGTGACCAGTGTTCAAGATGTTCTTGATGCCATTAATGCTCACGAAGAACTAGTGAAGTCCGAAACCCTTACCTTGGAACTAGAGGCTGTTCTAGGAGATGTTCAAGGTGAAGGTGTGACCGTTGGAGATGATTTACCAATCGGCATCGTGGTGAGCAAGATATGAGTTCAGAGTCAGATGCTCTGAGAATGATTCAAGAAATTGAAGCCTCACTTATGGCTCGAATTCCTGAACATAAGCTTCGTCCAAGACTTGAACCAACCAGAAGAGCAGTTGAGTTACTGGGCGATCCACAAAGGTCTTACCGAGTTATTCACGTAACCGGAACTAACGGTAAGACCAGCACATCTCGAATCATCGAACGAATTCTTAGAGAGCATGGACTTAGAACTGGTAGGTTCACTAGTCCTCATCTAATTAACCTCAACGAACGCATTGCCATTGACGGTGAGCCAATCTCTAATGAAATTCTTTACGAAGTATTCAAAGACATTGAACCGGCATTAGACATGGTTGATAAAGAACTACTGGAACAAGGTGATTCGCGCCTTACATTCTTTGAAGCACTAGCTGTTCTAGCATTTGCCGCTTTCGCTGATGCACCTATCGATGTTCTAGTGCTAGAAGTTGGCATGGGTGGAGCATGGGATTCAACCAATGTTGCCGATGGTGATGTAGCAGTGTTTACGCCAATTGATCTGGATCACCAAGAACGTCTAGGTGAAACCATTACCGAAATTGCAGAAACTAAATCGGGCATTATCAAATCAGGTGCTGCCGTTGTTTCTGCAGTTCAACCTCAAGAGGCACTTGAAGTGCTAGAAAGAGTCTCAGAAGAAATTGCCGAAACCTTCAAGATTCTGGGCCAAGACTTCACTGTCACTGAGTTCATCGAGTCCGAGATTGGAATTACCTTCTCCGTTAAAGGTCTTGCCGGTAAGTATGAGAATCTATTTATTCCTCTGCACGGTGCATATCAGGCTGCTAACGCAGCTGTTGCTATTGCTGCGGTTGAAGAATTCATCGGTGGGGCAACAGCTCCGCTGTCGGACATAATTTTGCGACCTGCTTTGGCAGATGTTTCATCGCCAGGCAGGCTTCAAGTAGTTAGCAAATCTCCGAGAATAATCCTTGACGCAGCTCACAACCCACATGGAGCAGCTTCACTGGCTAGCGCTTTAGAGAACTCTTTTGGATTGCCTCACGTGGTTGGCATTGTTTCAATCCTTGCTGAAAAGGATGCTGAAGGCATTTTTAGACACCTCGAGACTGTGATGGCTGAAGTAATCATTACCAAGAGCACAAGTGTTCGGGCAAATAGCACTGCCGAATTGGCTGCTATTGCTAGAGAAGTTTTTGGCGATGATCGTGTCAGCGTTGAAGAGGATTTCAGAGATGCACTCTCGTTGGCAGAGCTCAGACTTCCGCCAACCCCTAATTCAACGATTGTTGTCACTGGAACTGTATCTTTGATAGGGGATGTTCTAAAGTTCCGTCAAATCCAGGAGGATTCAGATGTCTAATCGATCAGTAAGAAGAACTTTAGGTTCGATGGTTCTAGCATTTGAATCTTTTGTAGTTTTCTTTGGCACACTGGTTGCCTTTGGCTTGAAGGTAGCTGATGGTCCCACTGTTTGGGGCTTTGGTTTGTCTTTCTCAGCAATTCTGATTCTGACTCCTGGTTATCTTGGTAAGCCTGGTTCTTACTGGTTCGGCTGGGCACTGCAAATACTTCTACTCGTGGTCTCATTCCTAGTGCCATGGATGCTGCTGATCTCAATCATTTTTGTTGGTTTCTGGGGTTGGGCAATGATTGCTGGATACACCATTGACCTTGCTAAGAAGAACAGGGCAGCAGAAAATACTTTTGAAATCAAATTGGATATCGAGGAGAACAAATAATGACTGAGCAAACACTTGTATTAATAAAGCCAGATGGTGTGAAAAGAAACCTGATTGGTGAAATCATTCGCAGAATTGAAGCCAAAGGCTATGTAATTGCTGATGTTAAGAAACTAGCTCCTTCCAAGGAACTTTTGGCCAAGCACTATGCCGAGCACGCGGGTAAGCCTTTTTATGAACCACTTGTTGAGTTCATGGCATCAGGCGATGTTGTTGCACTAAAAGTAGAGGGCAACCGAGTTATCGAAGGTTTTAGAGCTCTTGCCGGAGCTACCGATCCAACAGTTGCATTACCTGGCACCATCCGAGGAGATCTAGGTCGCGACTGGGGTCTAAAAGTTCAGCAGAACCTAGTGCATGGTTCAGATTCAGTTGAGTCAGCAACCCGCGAGCTTGCGCTCTGGTTCTAGTTTTGAACTAGATCCAACCAAGCTGGGTAAACATTGGAATCCATCTTGTCCAGAACCTAATGGTAATTGCGGCGATGATTATGAAGAATGTTAGAAGAACCCAAATCCAAGCTTTTGAATAAGCACTGTCCCATATTGCGGTTGTGCGAATAGGCATAGGAATAATGTCTTCTCTTGCACTGAAAAGGAAGAGGGTTACGAAGATTGGAATCATTCCGGTCCAGGCGACCATGCAGTAAGGGCATAGAACGTTAATAACTAGAAGGCTTTGGCTAAATAGCCATAGAACAAACAAGAATCCAAAGAAGTTTCCTACAAGGAATAGTCGCCAGAACCACTTAGCGAATTGAGCTTTAGCAAGGATTGCAAAGCCAACAATGATTGGTGCCATAAAAGCAGCAATACCAATCAGTGAGTTAGGGAAGCCAAGAAGCTTTGCCTGCCAGGTCAACATCACAGTCTTACAAGAGATAAAGATGTTTAGGTCGCAACCAAGAGTTGCCCCCGGATCAGTAGCTACGTGAATTCGTTCAAGCGTTAGTGAAAATGCACCAATCCAACCTATGATTCCGAAGATGATTAGAACAATTGCTAGAGATCTTGGAGCACTAATGCCTGTGTTCTCAGTTGTTTTCTGGTCGCTCATATAGCAAGTATGCCACGCTTGATTAGGCTGAATCTAAGAGATTTAGCCTGAAATTAGGGCAAATAGGGCTTTCCCAGGCAGGCAAACTCTCAGGTTTAGCTGCCAATCCCTTGCAATTGGCCCCTTTCGTGCGATACTTGGGGTAGTTGGTCTCGTCCACACAGAGATAAACAAAGGTTTCGCAGGTACTTTTTAGACGCTTACACGTAAGACCCATCGGGCAGCCTAAGTGGTCTTGGGAAAAGATAAGTGCCTTGCATTATTGAGATTTAGTTGTTCGCAAACGCGAGTAACACGAGTTTTTTAGGTGAATAACCTAGTGAGTGTGGCCTAGGGGATTTACCGGGTATGGAGCACCTTAAATGGTGAAGAAAAAGAATAACGATATACCGGTTGAAGAAGTTGTTGAACCAAAAAAGCCGGCACGCAAGCGTGGGGCTAAGGACGTAGTTGCTGAGGTTGTTGCCGAGGTAATAGCTCCTGCAAAGAAATCCAAGAAGAAGGACGCTGAGCCTAAAGAAGAGGCTAAGGCGCAAGAGCCTAAAGCAGCACCTGCAGCAGCTGGTTTCTCTCTAATCTTCCAAGCTCCTGATCTGCCAACGCCAAAGGTAAGTACCCGAAAAGGTAAGCCTTCAATTATTGATGATGCTCCTGCTGATGATTCACATCGCAGAGTTAGATCTCGCAGACGTTCTGGCGAAGCGGTTGAAGGAGAAGTTGCTCCAAACGTTGTTGTCAAGGTAAGAACTCCTCGCGAGCCTAAAGCTCCTAGTAATGAACCAACCAGAGTTAAGGGTTCAACTCGTCTAGAAGCTAAGAAGCAGAGAAGACGCGATGGTAGAGATTCAGGTAGACGTTCAACTCGTATCACTGAATCAGAGTTCTTAGCTCGTCGTGAAGCAGTTGACCGCGTAATGGTGGTTAGAACTAAAGACGACAAGATCCAGATTGGTGTTCTAGAAGACAAGATCTTGGTGGAGCACTATGTTGCTAAAGCCCAAGACACTTCTCTAATTGGAAATGTTTATCTAGGTAAAGTTCAAAACGTTCTTCCTTCAATGGAAGCAGCGTTCGTTGACATTGGCCGCGGTCGTAACGCAGTCCTTTACTCAGGTGAAGTTGACTGGGAAATGGCAGAGGTTGGTAACCAGCCAAGAAAGATTGAACTCGCTCTGAAATCAGGGGACAAAGTCCTAGTTCAGGTAACTAAAGATCCTGTTGGTCAAAAGGGTGCACGTCTAACCTCTCAGGTGTCACTGCCTGGTCGTTATCTTGTTTATGTTCCTAACGGCAATATGAATGGCATTAGTCGCAAACTTCCAGATAGCGAAAGAGTAAGACTAAAGAAAATCTTGAAAGAGATACTTCCTCCTGATGCTGGAGTAATTATTAGAACTGCTGCTGAAGGTGCTACCGAAGAGCAGCTAACTGAAGATGTTCAAAGACTTCAGATTCAGTGGGAAGAGATTAGCCGTAACGCAGAGATCTCAACTCCACCATCAATGCTTTCTTCAGAGCCTGATCTTCTAATCAAGATTGTTAGAGATGTCTTCAACGAAGATTTCCAGAAGATGATTATTGATGGCGATGCACCTTTTGCAACCATCGAAGGATATCTAAAGGATGTAGCCCCTGACCTGTTAGAGCGTGTTGAACGTTTCTCAGGTCAAGGCGATGCTTTTGATCACTTCAGAATCAATGAACAGATCATCAAGGCACTAGACCGCAAGGTTTACCTACCTTCTGGTGGTTCCTTGGTTATTGACAGAACCGAAGCTATGACTGTGGTGGATGTGAACACCGGTAAGTTCATCGGTTCAGGTGGAAACCTTGAAGAGACCGTTACTAAGAACAACCTTGAAGCAGCTGAAGAGATTGTTCGCCAGCTCCGTCTTCGTGATATCGGTGGAATCATCGTTGTGGACTTTATCGATATGGTTCTTGAATCTAACCGAGACCTAGTTCTAAGACGCGTCATGGAATGCCTATCTAGAGATAGAACCAAGCACCAGGTTGCTGAAGTTACATCCCTTGGACTAGTTCAGATGACCCGTAAGAAGATCGGTATTGGCCTGCTAGAGGCTTTCACTGAGCCTTGTGAAACCTGTGCTGGTCGAGGACTGATCGTTCATCACGAGCCAGTTCTAAAGAACAAGCACATTGAAGATGACGATAGACCTCAGCGCCAGAACAACCGTGAAAACAACCGCGAAGGCAACAAGGGTAAGAACAAGGGTAAGAACAAGCAAAACAACAACCCTAAGGTCGAAGCAGAGCAGAACAAGCCGAGAATTGAACCTGCCAAGGTGGTAACCCCTGAAAAGGCTGAAGAGGCCAAGAACCTAATGTCTAAGATTGCCGCTTCTACGATGGGATCTGGCGAGCCAGCTCCTAAAACCCTAGAAGCTGTTCTTGAAGCATTGCCTGAAGCACCTAACGGAGCCCCAGCCAAACGCAAGTCCAGAAGAGTCTCAAGCGGGGGAGAAATAACCCCTGGCCAGGATAAATAAGGGCAAAAAACAGGCATTGAGGTTTGCTATGCCGGGTACTGCCCGCTAAGATTGAACCCTGTTGCCTGAATAACTAGCAACACTTCCAAATTCAAGATTTTTCGAACAAAGGGTATATCTGTGGTTTACGCAGTAGTCCGCGCGGGTGGCCGCCAAGAAAAGGTGTCAGTAGGCACCATCGTCACGCTAGATCGTCTAAAGGCGCAAGCAGGTGGCACTATTCAGATGCACGCTCTGTTGCTAGTTGATGGCGACAAGGTTACTCACGAAGCTGAGGCTCTTGCCAAGGTGAAGGTAACTGCAACTGTCCTAGGTGACCTACGTGGTCCAAAGATTGTTATCCAGAAGTACAAGAACAAGACCGGTTACAAAAAGCGCATGGGTTTCCGTGCCGACCTGACTCGCGTTCAGGTTACTGAGATCAAGTAAGTAAAGGATCTAAAAAATGGCATCCAAAAAAGGTGTTTCCTCAACCCGTAACGGCCGCGACTCAAACGCTCAGCGTCTAGGAGTCAAGCGCTACTCAGGTCAGGAAGTAAACGCAGGAGAAATCATTGTGCGTCAGCGTGGAACTCACTTCCACCCAGGTCGTAACGTAGGCCGCGGCAAGGACGACACCCTGTTTGCTCTTTCTGCAGGTTCAGTTCAGTTCGGTGAAAAAGGCGGACGTCGCGTAGTCAACATCGTTGTTGCGGCTTAGGTTCTTTTTAGAGCTAATTAGTTTTCAATCAGCAGGCGAGCCTTTGTGCTCGCCTTCTGTGTTTTTGAGGGTACTGAAAGGAGTAACTCATGGTGACATTCGTAGATCAAGTTACTCTGCACCTTCGTGCCGGTGATGGAGGCGATGGCTGTATCTCTGTTAAGCGTGAAAAGTTCAAGCCACTAGCCGGTCCTGATGGAGCTGATGGCGGTAACGGAGGAACTATTTCACTTATCGCTGATGCCAACACAACAACTCTTTTGGAATATCATTTCAGTCCACACCGTGCAGGTGGAGACGGTGGCGATGGTGCTGGAGATTTCCGTAATGGTGCAACTGGTAAAGATGTAGTTCTAAAAGTTCCAATTGGAACAGTTGTTAGATCAGCTGATGGCACGCTCATCACAGATCTTGATGAAGCAGGTATGGAACTAGTTGTTGCCGAAGGCGGTAACGGTGGTTTGGGTAACGCTGCTCTTTCATCTTCGAAACGTAAGGCACCAGGCTTCGCTCTGCTTGGAGTGCCAGGCTGGCGAGGAGATATCATCCTCGAGCTCAAATCGGTTGCCGATGTAGCTCTGGTTGGCTATCCTTCGGCTGGTAAATCTTCTTTGATTGCAGCTATCTCTTCAGCTAAGCCAAAGATTGCTGATTACCCTTTCACAACCCTGCACCCAAACCTAGGGGTAGTTCAAGCAGGAGAAGTTAGATTTACTGTGGCCGATGTGCCAGGACTTATTGAAGGTGCCAGCGAAGGTAAAGGGCTAGGGCTTCAGTTCCTTAGACACGTTGAAAGATGTGCTGCACTGCTACACGTATTGGACTGTGCAACTTTAGAGCCAAACAGAGATCCAATACGAGATTTAGATCTGATCTTGAATGAACTTGCTTTGTATGAGGTTCCTGAAGGTGAACTGCCGCTAAATGATAGACCTCAGCTAATTGCTCTTAACAAGATCGATGTTCCTGATGGGCGAGACATGGCTGAGTTTGTAAAGCCTGAGTTAGAAGCTCGTGGCTACAAGGTGTTCCTAATCTCAGCGGTTGCCCGTGAAGGACTAAGAGATTTGAACTTTGCCTTAGCCGAGTTAGTAAAGGCTCACCGAGAGGCTAAGGCTGCAATTCCTGCCAGACCTCGTATTCACCTAATGAACACTAAGCGTGAAGAGAACAAGTTCACTGTCAAGAAGGAAGCTTATGGCGATGGCGAAATCTTTAGAGTTATCGGTCCTAAGCCAGAGCGTTGGGTTGCCCAAACAATGTTTGGTAACGAAGAGGCTGTTGGTTACTTAGGAGATCGTCTAGCCAAGCTAGGTCTTGAAGATGAACTGCTAAAAGCAGGAGCGGTAGCTGGTTCTACGGTAGTTATCGGTGCTGGTAAAGATGGAGTTATCTTCGATTGGGAGCCTACAATCGCATCTGCTGGTGAGCTTATTGCTGCACCTCGTGGAACAGATCCAAGACTTGATCTTCGTGAGCGCAGAACTAACATCGATAGACGACGTGAATACCAAGAGATGATGGATGCCAGAGCTGCCATGCGTATAGAGATGGCTAAAGAAGGCAATCCAATAATCTCTTATGAGATTGGTTCTGTTGAAGATCCAGATGCTAATAGTGAAGACGAACAAGCAGGTGCAGAGGATCAGAAATGAAGCTCTCAGATCACAGGGACATCCCAAAAGCAAAAAGAGTAGTAGTTAAAGTTGGCTCGTCATCGATAACTGGTTCAAATGAAAAGAACCTCGACCTGCTAGTTGCTGCAATTGCTAAATCAGTTGCTAACGGCCAAGAAATCATTCTTGTCACATCTGGTGCTATCGCAACCGGTTTACCATTACTAAATCTCACCGAGAAGCCAACTGATTTGGCAACTAAGCAGGCACTTGCCTCTGTAGGTCAAAGCAAACTTATGGGTAGGTATGAAACCAGCCTTGAAAGATTCAACATCATCGCAGGTCAAGTTCTGTTAACAGCAGGAGATTTTGATCAAGCTGAAACTAGTGAAAATGCTAGTAAGGCTATAGATCGACTATTGGAACTAAAAGTTATTCCTATTGTGAATGAGAATGACACTGTCGCTACCCAGGAAATTGCCTTTGGTGATAACGATCGCCTAGCTTCTTTAGTTGCCGTGCTTGTCAAGGCAGATGCACTAATTTTGCTTAGCGATGTTGATGCTTTATACGACAGACCACCAACAGAGCCTGGTTCGCAGAAGATTGAATGGGTTGAACCTGAGGATGATCTTTCCACCATCAAGATTGGTGGCAGTGCATCAACAGTTGGTACAGGTGGAGCTGAGACTAAGCTCGAAGCTGCCAAATACGCCAGAGAGTTCGGCATCACTGTTTTACTTACCTCTATCGATAACGTTGCAGAAGTGCTCTCCGGTGGGCGGGTTGGCACCTGGTTCCAAGCCAAGGATTCAAAATGACCGCACTAGATCTAATCAAGAAAGCCAAGGCTGCATCTGGAGCGCTGGGTCAGTTATCAACTGAGCAAAAGAATGAAATTCTCAAATCAGTTTCAGTCTTACTAACTTCAAGAACTGAAGAGATTCTTGTTGCTAATCACCAAGACCTAAAGCTAGCTAAAGATACTGGCGTCTCTCAATCGCTTCAAGATCGTTTAGCGCTAAGTGTTGAGCGTATCGATTCACTTAAAGTGGCTTTAGCTGAATTGATTTTGCTCAATGACCCAATCGGTGAACTGGTTAGAGAAATCAATCGCCCCAATGGAATTAGCATCAAAGAGGTTAGAGTGCCATTTGGTTTGATAGGTGCAATCTACGAAGCCAGACCAAATGTGACAATCGACATCGCGGGCATGGCTATCAAGACTGGTAACGCAATAGTTCTTCGTGGTGGCTCTATGGCTCAACACACCAATAAAGTTTTAGTCTCAATTCTTAGAGAAGCATTCACCAGTAATAATCACAATGCAGATGCGATTGTTAGCGTTGATGAGTATGGTCGTGATGGAGCAGAGGCCATTATGAAGGCAACTGGGCTAATTGATGTGCTAATCCCTAGAGGATCGGCAAGTCTAATCAAAACTGTTGTTGAAGAATCTAAAGTTCCTGTTATCCAAACCGGTGATGGCATCGTTCACATATTCCTAGATGCCACAGCAAGACTTGATTATGCACTTGAAATTGTTACTAACTCTAAAGTTCAAAGACCTTCAGTCTGTAATGCCTTAGAGACTCTGCTAGTTCACAAAGATGCAGTAGACAGCGTTTTGGTTCCTGTGCTGCAAAAGCTTGAAGCTAATGGGGTAGTCATTCACGGAGATGACCGAGTAAGAGCAGTATTCCCGTCAGCTGTTGAGGCGACTGAAACTGACTGGGCTACTGAGTACTTGGCTCTGGATCTAGCGGTCAGAGTTGTCGATAGTTTTGAAGCTGCTTTAGAACACATCGCGCAGTATTCAACTTCACACACCGAAAGCATCATCACCGAAGATGCCAGCAATGCTGAAGCGTTTTTAGCCAGGGTAGATTCTGCTGTGGTGATGGTCAATGCCTCAACCAGATTCACCGATGGTGGAGAATTTGGCTTTGGGGCAGAGGTAGGGGTCTCTACTCAGAAACTTCATGCAAGAGGCCCTATGGGTCTTCCAGAACTAACCAGCACCAAGTGGCTAGTGCGTGGAACAGGGCAGTCAAGGGCTTAGAGTGCCCATTTATCTTCCCTCTAGGGTAGATTTGAACTAATCGTTATAGGAGATAAATTGAAGTTTTTACAGCTCTTCGCTCAAGAAGCCGAAGGTCACACAGCACACGTTACCTACCCGTTCCCAGCAGTAGTATTTGGCATCATTGCCATGTCTATCTTTCTAGGTTTAGCAGCAGTTGTCTGGTCTTACCGTGATGTGGCTAACCGTCACGATCACAAGGTCAAGAACTCTAATCAAGGCTCACACTAGGGTTTAGTTTTGACCGTTAAAAGAAGAATAGGTGTCATGGGTGGTACCTTTGACCCCATTCACAACGGTCACCTTGTGGCAGCCAGCGAGGTTGCCTCAGCTTTCAAACTAGATGAAGTTGTTTTCGTTCCAACTGGATCTCCTTACCAAAAGCAGAATGTTACCCCTGCTGAGCACCGTTACCTCATGACAGTTATTGCTACCGCTTCTAACCCAAGGTTCAAAGTCAGCAGAATTGACATCGATCGCGGTGGCGACACATACACCGTTGACACTCTGCTAGAAATGCAGGAGCTGTACCCAGATGCAGATCTAGTCTTCATATCTGGTGCCGACGCTATCGCTCAAATCTTGGCTTGGAAAGAGGTTGAAAGATTATGGTCACTTGCACACTTTGTGGCAGTTAGCCGACCAGGTCACAAGCTAACTATTCCTAAAGCACCAGAAGGTTCTATTTCATCTCTAGAAATCCCTGCTCTTGCTATTTCCTCAACCGATGTTAGAAGAAGAGTAGATAGTGGATATCCAGTTTGGTATCTAGTGCCAGATGGTGTTGTTCAATATATCGCTAAGCATGAACTGTATGGTCCTCATGAGTGATTTCAATTCGCAACCAATAACTAGAGAAGCACTAGCTGCCCAAGCTGCAGCTATTGCTGCTAGGCAAGCAGCAGAGTCTGGTGTACCAGAACAAGTTGTTGAAGCTCCGATAGTTGCTGCTCCCTTAGAGGTTGCTCCTCCTGTTGTGGTGCCACCTATCGTGGTTCCGATTGTCAAAACCGCTCCTGTTGAAGAGCCAGTGGTAGCACCTGAGCCAACCCCATCGATTACCGAAGTTGAAAAAGATTTAGCCAATGTTGACCTTGATGAAGATGGCAATCCTCTGTTCAAAGTTTCTAATGCGCTAACCGGTGAATTTACCGCTTCAAACTTGATTGTCGAACTGCCAGCAGATATCACCGCAGGTGGCGCACTTGTTACTGATACCGGTGAACTAGTTATTACTGGAAGCATCGACGTTAGTGCACTGCTTACTTCAACTGGCGAAATAGACATTGTTGCCTTTGCCGATGGCTCAGATAGCGATCTTGATAAAGATGCACAACAGAACTTCATTCCAGGTATTCCACCTATTCGAATCTCTGGGGTCATCGCTAAGACTCTAAATCAACCTGGCATTCCAGGTGGTCCGCACCGAGGCATTAACCCGTACTGGTACGTGGCCATGATCACTGGTGCCGCGCTACTAATTGCTGGTGGCATCGCTCTCTCGTTTTACTCCGGATATTTCAACTAACTAATAAGAAAGCTACTCATTGACTGCAACAGCTCGTGCCATCGAAATGACCAAAATAGCCGCAACCGCAGCGTTAGGCAAGGTGGCAGAGAACTTAGTTGCCCTTGATGTAAGCGTTCCTTTTGTGCTTGCCGATACCTTCCTAATCGCATCTGGTCGTAACGAAAGACAAGTTGCAGCTATCGCCGATGGTGTTGAAGAAAACATGCTGCTAGCAGGACACAAGCTACTGCGCAGAGAAGGCAAGAGCGCTGGTCGTTGGATTCTTTTAGATTTTGGTGACATCATCTGCCATGTGATGCATGAAGAAGATCGCAACTTCTATGACATTGAAAGACTATGGAAAGACTGCCCAGTTATTTCTCTTGAAGGTCTCGAAGCACCAGCTGAGGTCTAAACCTATTTGGCTTTACTGAAACCAAATCTATCGAGAACATAGTCCTCGATTAGCGCTACCAAGTTATACAAAAGTATTGAAACTAAAGTAATCACTACAACATAGGCCCACACTTCATTAGCCTTAGCTCTTCCAACAGCAGAGACAATGCCATAACCAATACCAGAGCCGGTAGCTAGCCATTCGACCAGGAGAGCTCCCGTGATAGCTCCTGGAACAGAGATCTTGATTGCTGCAAAGAACGCAGGCAACGATGTTGGGAATGCAACTGTTCTTAGCTGCTTGAACTTACTAGCCCCATAAACATTGACTAGATCATTCATTGCAGGCGAGACTGAGCGAAGCCCAAAGACTATGTTCACAAGTGCGGGGAAGAGAACAACTATTGCCCCCATGACTGCAACAGTCACATTACCTCGACCAAAGATCAAGATAATGATTGGTGTCATCGCAATCAGTGGAACAGAGCGAAGCAGCATAGCTATTGGCATCAGCGCCTGCTCTATGCCCTTGGATAAGGCAAACAAAACAGCAACCAGAGTTGCCAAGAATATTCCTGCACCAAAGCCAATGCTGGCATCGTAAAGAGTTTGATTCAAAGCAGTTATAACCAACTCTTGGTTTGCTACAGCATCTTCTCTAGTAAATAGGAAGTTATAAACATCCAATGGGTTCTTCCCGATGTATGTTGAAACATCAAATGCCCAAAGACCAATAATCCATAGCAGGGTAACAACAACTAACGAGAACGCAGTGTTAACTAAAGTTCTACCTAGTTTCTTAGAGAAAGTTTTCAATGTCCTGCCTTCCCACTTGCAGACCAAGGAGTTACTTTTCTAGCAATCAAACCGAAGAGATAGTAGCCAAGACCAGCGATAGCACCGGATACCAGAGCCAATCCCCAAACTCTAGCCACCTCTAAGCTCTGCTGAGCGTTGACCAGAGCAGGACCAAAACCAATATCAGGCCCACCAACATACTCACCAAGGATTGCTCCTAGGAAAGAAGCTGGAGCTGCAATCTTTAGGGCAGCAAATACCGATGGTAAAGCTGAAAGTAATTGAACTTTGATTAGTCTGTGCCATGAAGAACCACCGTAAACAGTAACCACATCAAGACTTGCCTGATCAGTTGATTTGACGCCGGTAAGAACACCAATCATGGTGGTGAAGAAAACACTTAGAGCTGCAAGTGAGATAGCAGCACCAGCAGGCTCTCCTTGTCCTGGTGCGCCAAGTACCAGACGAATGATTGGACCAATAGCAACAATAGGAATGCAATAGGTAATAACAGCAATCTGGGTAGCAAGATTTTCGAACTTAGGAAAAGCCAAAGCCACAGCAGCCAAAGCAATAGCCCCAATATTTCCAATAAGAAAACCAATCCCTGCTTCAGCCAAAGTGATGGAAGCGTTTTTGAAATAGAACTGAAAACCATCATCACCAAAGCCTTGGATTACTTCAAGTGGGGTAGGGATGGAACCTGTAACGGGCTCTCCAGCTGAGTTAGTTCTAGCAAACACAGTAACTGCGGAGATCCACCATAGCCCGATGATGGCAAGAGAGCCTATGGTGCCACCGAGATACCTAGGGCGGCTACTAGTCATCTGTAGCTAACTCACCGTGAGCACCAAAGAGCAACTCAGATGCTTGGTCAACAAGAGTATGGAACTCAGGAGATCTCATCATCTCGATGTTTCTAGGTCTAGGAAGGTTTACTTCAATAATCTCTTGAATACGACCTGGTCTTGCACTCATAACAGCGACCTGATCCGATAAGAAGATAGCTTCAGATATTCCATGAGTAACCATAAGAGTCGTAGCTGGCTTCTCTGTCCAGATCCGCAGTAACTCAAGATTCAGACGTTGTCTAGTCATATCATCTAAAGCACCAAAAGGCTCATCTAGTAACAGAACTGATGGTTGAAGGATAAGTGCACGAGCAATAGAAACACGTTGTCTCATACCACCGGATAGTTGTGCAGGTTTAGCTTTTTCAAAGCCTTGAAGGCCAACTAACTTGATGATGTCAGCTAGCACCTTAGGGTCTAGCTCTTCACCTGAGATTTCAAGTGGAAGTTTGATGTTTGATTCAACACTTCGCCAAGGAAGTAGAGCTGAATCTTGGAAGGCAATGCCTAGTTCGTGGTTCTTACGAAGATCCTGCGGATCTTTACCATCGACGGTAGCAAAGCCTGAGGTTGGTGTTTCAAGGCCAGCGAGAATTCTAAGAATGGTTGACTTACCGCAACCAGAAGGGCCAAGCAGGGAAAGGAAGCTCCCCTTATCGCTGTGCAGTGAAGCATTGTCGATAGCGACAATCTTCTCTTTACCTATTTTGAAGGTCTTAGATAAATTGGAAATGGTGATGCCACTACCCAGAGCATTGGTCTGAGTAGTGGCATCGATGTTGCTAGACATTTTGGTGATTAGCCCTTTAGGTCAGGGTTCTCTGCATAAACCTCAGCAAGAAGGCTCATGTCAAATAGCTGTTCTGCCGTGATGGTGTATCCAGCAGCCTTAAGGGTTGCGATGTTCTGAGCAATCATTGCATCGCTGATTGTGAATAGACCGTTCTCTCTGGTCTCATCGGTCTGAACCAAGATATCGTTCTGAGTCTTTGACTGGTAGTACTCCTTAGCAGCGTTTAGACCAAGGTCTGCACCGAAGGTGTTTAGAGCAAGGTCTGCTCCACCATCTGGGTTAGCAATTGAGTCTTTCCAACCTAGGATAGTTGCCTTTAGGAATGCCTTTAGAGCAGCACGGTTGTTATCGATTGAATCCTGAGTAACAACAAAGCTCTCTGTAACAAACGGAAGACCATTGTCAGCAAATAGCAAGTTGGTTACAGGGTAACCCTGGTCTTCAACAACGAAAGATTCGTTGGTTACATAAGCCAAGAAGCCATCAACTTCACCATTTACCAGTGGGGCTGGGTCGTACTGAACTGGAACCTTAGTAACAGAAGCTGCATCGATACCGTTAGCCTTTAGCAATGCGTCGAACAGGGTCTCGTTAGGGCCAGCCTGAACACCAATTCGCTTACCAATTAGGTCCTGAACAGTTTCGATGTTTCCACCAGCTTTTAGAGAAAGAATGGTGAACGGGTTCTTTTGGTAAGTAGTACCGATGATCTTTAGTGGTGCACCTTCATTCAAGATGATTGGAGCAGCTGAAATTGGGTTAGCAATACCAACTAGTGCGTTACCTGAAAGAACTTCAGCTTCGGTAGCTGCAGGACCTGCAACGAGGTTTACTGATGAGAAACCAGCGTCGGTGTAGTAACCGTTCTCTACTGCGTAGAACTCACCAGCGAACTCAGAGTTCTTGATCCAAGACAACTGGACGTTTAGTTCTCCGAAGTCAGCCTTCTCGGCTGGAGCACAACCGGTTAGAGCTAATGCTGCGACCGCTAGGGAAGCGGATAGTGCTGTGATGCGGCCTTTAAGGCTTATTTTGGATGTAGTCAATTGACTAACCTTTCAATGGGTTATGAGTAATGGGTAAAACAGTGATAACCCGTCATACAACTGTGGGCTTTGAGTCCCGTTATCCAGTTCTGACGTACCTATACTTTGGCATACAAATAGTGGGCGACACGCCTAATCCTGTGAAGTTCCTCAAAAAGTTTTCAACAATGACTACCTCCAAGAACTCAAAAACCTTCCCCAAGGATTTGTAGTAATCTAAGGAGAGTTACACGGGCCTATGGCGCAGCTGGTAGCGCACCTGCATGGCATGCAGGGGGTCAGGGGTTCAAATCCCCTTAGGTCCACAAGAAAAGCCCCGAAGTCAAAAGACTTCGGGGCTTTTATCTTGTCTGATTTGAAGGTTATTTGTTGAGCAGAGCCATAAGCTCTTCAATTTCTGCACTTTGAGTCACGATAATTTCGTTGGCAAAGTCGGTAAGTTCTGGATCATCAAGTCCTAAAGCATCGGCTGCCATCTTGACCGCACCTTCGTGGTGCTGAATCATGTACTGGGCGTAAAGCGTATCAAATTCGGCTTGCTTCAAACCTCTAAGGGTGTTTACCTGAGTAGTGGACAACATTCCGTCCATCATCATTGTGTAATCCACGCTCTTACCGTTGAGCCATGGAGTCATCTTTTCAATCTCTGGGCCTTGACCCAAAAGAATCTTGTCCGCGATAGCCAATATCTCCGGGTTAGTGGTATTCAGAGGAGCAAATTCAGATATGTCAATTGCTTGTTGGTGATGAGGAATCATGGCTTCAGCAAAGCTCTGCTTATCTGTAATGGACATGGAGTGATCGGACCCGTGGTCTTCGTGTGGAGCCATTTTCTTATCACTTGCCCCGTTTGGGCTATCAGATGCTGCACAGCCTGAAAGGCTGAGCCCGACTACTGTAGTACCTACAATAAAGGTCAAAAGTTTTGATGTTCGCTTCATGACTAAATGCTAACCCTGAACTTAGGGCTGTGGAGTTCAAAATCAGCCCTTTCGGCAAACACTCAGCCAAGATGGACCTCACGTCAGTGCTCTCAATTAGAGGTGGGATAATTGAGGTAACGAGAGGAAATAATGTCTAAAGTTATTGATCTAAAAATTGAGGGCATGACCTGTGGTCACTGCGAGATGTCTGTAACCAAGGAACTATCTAAACTTCCAGGAGCGCAAGATGTCAAGGTCTCATCTCAGACTGGAACGGCTTCCCTAAGCGTTGATGAAAGTGTTGACCAAGCCCAAGTACTAGCAGCAGTTGAAGAGGCTGGCTTCAAATTAAGTTAGAACTTGATATTCAGGGGATGACCTGCACAGCTTGTGCTCGTCGTGTTGAAAAGAACCTGAATAAAGTCGCCGGTGTCAACGCATACGTTGACTTTGCCAGCGAAACTGCTCACATCACTTCTAGTACAGAAGTGTCTAGAGATTCTCTAGTCCAAGCTGTGAGAGATGCAGGCTACGAAGTAGGCAATGACCGCGGCACTCTAACCCTGATGATCTGGCGTCTAGTAATAGGTGCATTGATTTCAATACCTGTTGCCATCATCAGCATGTTCCATGAACTAATGCCTGATAACTGGAACCAAATAGCAGCGGTAGCTACCTTCCCAGTTGCAGCTTGGGTAGCCTGGCCATTTCACCAAGCTGCAGTTAAGAACCTAAGACTCAAAACAGCAACCATGGACACACTGGTGTCTCTCGGTGTTACAGTCGCTTACTTTTATAGCTTTGTTCAGGTGTTCACCGGTAGCCATGAAGTTTATTTTGAAGTAGCTGCTGTTGTGCCAACCATAGTTCTATTTGGTAGATGGCTAGAGGTTAGAACTAGAAGAACAGCCACTGACTCAGTAAAAGCATTGCTAAGTGCAATACCTGAAACAGCAGAGGTTAGAAAAGGTTCAGTTCAGGAAACAGTTCCAACAAGCCAAGTCAAACTAGGTGATCTAGTTGTAGTTGCAACAGGTCAAAGAGTTCCAGTTGATGGCGAAATCATTGAAGGCACAAGCCAAATAGATAACTCTCTCATTACAGGAGAATCGGTTCCTGTTGAAGTAACTCTGAAGAGCACAGTAGCTGCAGGGTCGATGAACTTAGGCCCTGCGTTAGTAATCAAGACCACAGCAGTTAGTGCATCAAGCCGTATTGCTCAGATAGCTGACCTAGTGAGAGAAGCAACAGCTCAGAAAACAAAGATTGGTTCAATCGCTGACCGAATCTCTGCAGTGTTTGTGCCAGCGGTCATTGTGCTTTCAATAGCCACCTATTTAGTTTGGGCATTAGCACTTGGTGATTCAGATACTGGACTCTCTGCAGCAATAGCAGTTTTAGTAATTGCTTGCCCTTGTGCCTTGGGTATCGCAGTGCCAATGAGTTTGGTAGTTGCTACATCTCTTGGAGCTAAGCAGGGGATAGTAATTAGAAACCCAGACACACTTAGTCTTCTCAGCAAGGTAACCAAAGTTGTTCTAGATAAAACTGGGACCCTCACCACCGGGCACTTAGAAGTAACAAAAACTATTTCCCTTAGCAACACAGATGTCAAAGAAGCAATTGCTTTGGCTTCCGCAGTGGAGAGATCCTCTGCCCATCCACTAGCCAAAGCCATCGCTTCACTTGATCAATCTCTAACAGCTACAGACGTGAAGGAGATTGCAGGTATTGGTGTCACTGGCACAGTGAACGGCAAAGAAGTGACGGTCACTCGAGCAAAAGCTCTCCAAGTGTCTAACCAGAGTGAGCTAGATAGAGCTATTGAAGATTCAGGCTCTGCAAGCATTGTGGTAGTCAGCTGGGATAACAAAGCACGTTTAGTAATAGCCCTCTCAGATGCGATTAGATCTGAATCAGCAAATGCCATTACCCAGTTGAATGACTTGAAGATTCAGCCAATCCTTTTGTCTGGCGATACCCAAGCAAGAGTTGCAACAGTAGCTAACGAACTTGGTATCAAAGAATACTTTGGAGAAGTGACTCCTGAGGAGAAACTAAACAAGATTCAAGCCTTGAAGCAAGATAGCCAAGGGAATACACATGTTGTTGCCATGGTTGGCGATGGTCTCAACGATGTTGCGGCTCTAGCTGGAGCAGATGTTGGTATTGCTATGGGTTCAGGTACCCATGCAGCACAATCTGCAGCAGCAATCACCATCGTGGATGACAACCCACTAGCTGTTTCTTATGCCTTGGCGCTAGCTAAAAAGACCTGGGCCAACATTAGACAAAACTTAGTCTGGGCTTTTGGCTATAACGTTCTACTAATTCCAGTCGCAGCAGCAGGCCTACTGAACCCTATGTATGCTGGCACTGCAATGGCCTTCTCTAGCATTTCGGTAGTACTAAACGCCTTACGTTTGCACCTAGTAAGTCCTAAAAAGTAACTGCGTAGAATTGACCTATGACTACATACCGTGGATACACCCAAGACCAAATTGTTGCCCTAATTGATCACACTCTTCTAAAGCCAGAAGCTACGAGAGCAGATCTAGATGTTTGCATCAAGACAGCAATAGCTGCTGATGTCAAGGCAATGTGTATTCGACCTATGGATGTTGCTTACTCAGCTAAAGCGCTAGAAGGCTCAAGTGTTCTTCTTTGCACAGTAATTGGTTTCCCACATGGCACAGTAACCACTCATACCAAGGTCCAAGAAACCATTGAAGCCGTCAAGCACGGAGCAATAGAAGTAGACATGGTTATGAACCTTGGTCTCTTTGCATCAGGTGACTACGAACTAGTACAAGATGACATTGCACAGGTAGTCAAAGCAGCCAAGAGCACAAACCCTAAAGCCGAGATAAAGGTAATCCTAGAGACCTGCCTATGGACTGAAGAGCAGGTAATCAAGGCTTGTGAACTAACTGAAGCAGCAGGTGCTGACTTTGTAAAGACTTCAACCGGGTTTGCTGCCTCTGGAGCAACAACAGAAGTAATCAGCATCATGAGAAAGACAGTTGGAGATCGTCTAGGGGTTAAAGCCTCTGGAGGAGTTAGAACCCTAGATGCACTTATTGACATGGCAGAAGCAGGAGCCTCTAGGGTTGGAGCTTCAGGTACACCAGCGATTCTCTTAGAGTTTGCTGAAAAGGCTAGCTAAATCCCGTAAGAGAACACCTACAAATTAGGATAGATACATGAGTAATTCACATAACCCAGTAATGAACCGCATGCTTCCAGCGAAAGTTCAACAGAACCAAGCTGAAGTCGATGCCCAGTTCGATTCAATCGTTTCTTCACAGAAGATGACAGTTGGTGGCACTTCAATCAAGATTGCCGGCCTCTTCACTCTTCTACTAGCCGGTGCCTTCCTAGCCTGGAACATTCCAGCTATTCAGGTAGCCGCAATTCCAAGCGCTTTTGTAGCCCTAGGTCTAGCACTATGGATCACCTTCTCGAAGAAGATTCGCCCAGCAGCTGTTATTGCTTATGCGGTAGTTGAAGGTATCTTCATCGGTGCTATCTCGTTCTTGTTTGAGTATTTTTATCCAGGCATCGTAATGAACGCTGTTATTGGAACCCTTACCACTGCAGGAGCTATGTTCACCGCTTACTCAATGGGTTGGGTCAAGGTAAACGCAAGATTCACTCGTGTAATGACCTTCGCTCTTATCGGGTACGCAGGCTTTGCAGTAGTGAACCTTCTAGTTGGTCTATTCACTAACTCTTCAGGTATCTACGGAACCGGCTTCGGTTGGCTAGCAGGTCTAGTTGGAGTAGGGCTAGCAGCCTTCACACTAAACCTAGACTTCGAAGACATCTCCCAGGGTGCCGCTCAAGGCCTTCCTAGAGAAGTTGAATGGAAGGCAGCCTTTGGTCTTCTAGTAACCATGGTCTGGCTATACATCGAAATTCTAAGACTGCTCTCTATCTTCAATAGAGACTAAGCAAGTTCTAAAGAGGAGGCATCTGAGAAATCAGGTGCCTCTTTTCTTTTAGCCTGCCACTGATCCCATAGCTCATCTAAACGCCAAGCGTTCTCAGCCATGATGGAAACACCTTTGATGCCAGTTCTTCTGACCTTGCCACCAATAAGCATCAACTTAGTGTTGAACAATAAATGTGAACACTTCTGTTGAGCTTCATCAAAGAAGGTTGCATCAGAAACACCAGAACCATCATCTAAAGAGATAAAGACAACACGCTTACCAGATCTCATTGGGGGAGTCTGTGTAGCAATACGAACACCAGCTACCAAGACGTTGGTTTTGTTTCTAATCGTGTTTAGTTCAGATGCTAGAACAACACCTAGTTCATCAAGCATTGGACGATACTTCTCTAAGACATGTTGGGTTAGATCCATGCCCAGCAAAGACATCTCAGTATTTACTTTGTCATCAACACTAGGTTCAGGATTGCCTTGAGGTAAAACTTCAGTCCAAGAACCAAAGAACAAAGAATCAGCATTCTCTTCTTCTGGTCTTATCTTGATTGCATTTAGTTCTTTAACTCGAGCAAGGATATCTCCTCTAGTAATAGCCTCACTAGATGATTTGGTTAGTTCATCAAAAGCACCAATAAGAGCTAACCTTTCAAAGCTTCTTCTTGTGGGCTTAGCTCTTAGATAGAAATCAGTTAGGTTCTCATAAGGCTGATTAGCAATAAACCTAGTCACTTCTGGTTCACTAATTCCCTGCAGGTCAACAAAAGACATTCGAATAGCAGTTTCAGTTGGGCTAAGTCTTTCAACATGAAACTCTTTACTTGACTTGTTGATATCTATTGCCAGTAACTTCACTCCCAGTCTTCTAGCTTCAGTAACCAAGAGCCTTCTTGGATACATACCTGGATCATGAGTAAGTAAACCTGCCAAGAACTCAGCAGGGAAGTGTGTCTTTAGCCATGCTGATTGATAGGTAGGCATAGCAAAGGCAGCTCCATGAGCCTTACAGAAGCCAAAGGAACCAAACCCAGCCAAGACATCCCAAACCTTATCTATAACTTGCTTTGAGTAACCTCGCTTAGCTGCAGCTTCTCTAAAGAAGTTCTCTATGTCTCTTGCTGTGCCTGGTTTTTCTAAAGATCTTCTAAGTTCATCTGCTCTAGCTAAACCACAGCCAGTCATGGTGTGGAGAATACGCAGAACATGCTCATGGAAGATAACAACCCCGTAGGTTTCACTGAGGATTGGCTTTAGGTCAGGGTGTAGATACTCTGCCTTCTCAAAGCCATGTCTTCTATCTAGGTAAGGGGCAATCATGTTGCCCTTCATAGGTCCTGGTCTAAACAAAGAGATCTGAATAGTTAGATCGTTGAATACCGTTGGCTGATGTTTACCGGTTAGCTCTCTTTGCCCAGGAGATTCAATCTGAAAGACCCCAAGGGTATTAGTTGTTCTAATTGCTTTGAAGGTTTGAGCATCATCTTTAGGGATGTTATCTAGATCTAGAGAAACTCCTCTAACTCTCTTTATCTCACTAACTGCATAAGCCATAGTGGACTGCATGCGAACACCTAGAACGTCTAGCTTTAGTAATCCCATCGGGTCCATATCGTCTTTATCGAACTGACTCATAGGTAATCCCATGCCGCTAGGTTCAACAGGTGTTAGTAAGGGGAGGGTTAGATCTCCCAAGATAACTCCACAAGGATGCATGGAGATGTGTCTTGGAATACGGTCTAACCGTTCAGTCATGTCAACTAACAGGTTCATCTTCCGGTCTTGCTCAACTGCATGAGCAAACTCTGCTAACTCAGGCTTCACATTCAAGGCATTACGGAAACTAGAAGCACTAAAGCGCCACATATTCTTAGCAATATCATCAACCTGGTCAGGATCTATTCCTAGAGCTAGAGCACTGTCTCTCATAGCTCCACGTCCACGGTAAGTTGACTGCATAGAGAGCAATGTCACTCGCTTAGAGCCATAGCGTTTGAAGATGGCTCTATAGATGTCATGTCTTCTAGCCGACTCAACATCGATGTCTATATCGGGTAGAGAAGATCTTTCAACAGATAAGAATCTTTCAAAGAGAAGGTCATGCTCAATAGGGTCAACACCAGAGATTCCTAACAGGTAGTTCACTAAAGACCCAGCACCGCTACCGCGAGCAGCAATCCTGATGTTCATGTCCCTAATCATCTGAGCAACATCAGCAACGGTTAGAAAGTATGTTGCAAACCCTAACTTGTTGATAGTTATTAGCTCTTGACTCAACCGGTGTTGAATCTTTGTTCTCTCTTTACCTGAGACAGAACCGTATCTCCAGTTCACACCTGATTGAACCTTCTGAAACAACACTTCAAAAGGATTACCTTCAATACCCAGAGCTTCTTTCTCAGGAGTCTTCGCTTTACCCCAACCACAATCCGAAACAGGATCTAACCGACATAGATCAGCAAGCAAAGAAGTGTCAGCAATAAGCTTTCTTGCTCTCTTACGGTCTTCTGTTATCTCTAATGCAACCTGTTGCATTAGAGCCTTAGGTTTTAGCCATGCTTGAGCATTAGGTTGTAACTCAAACTTGCCTAAAGGTTCTAGGAATCTTGCAGCATCCAGGATGTCTGCAGTAATAGCATCATCAGAGTTGATGTATCTAACCGAGTTAGTAAGAACTGCTGGAACACCAAGAACATCTGCTATTTCAAGCATTCTTGATGCTTGATCAGAAGAAAACAACTTACCTGGCTCTGTAAGTAGAGAAACAATCTCAATACCTAGAGTGCCTGGATTAGGAAATAGAGAAACCCAACGCTTCAAAGCCATGACAGCTGCATTCTTAGACCTGCCTAGAGTTGCTTTACCAACATCGGTATCGGCTCCTAGCAACACAGTGCAGCTAGCACCGACTAAAGAAGCGAGAAGGTTTCTTTGAATGCCAAAAGAAACCTTCTTACCCTTGGCGTGAGCTGCGCTAACCACAGCGCATAAGGAAGCCCAACCTAAACCCTTGTTAGCCCCATGAGCGAGAACAACCACTCTGCCTAAAGAAGAGCCATCAGCATCAAGAACGGGAAGATCAACCCCCACAATGGGGGAGATGCCTACTGTTAGACAGGAGTTGATGTGCTTAATTGCCCCGTAGAGCCCGTCTCTATCGGTTAGGGCTAAGGCGTTGAAACCTAAGTCCCTTGCTGCTTCTACAAGTAACTCCGGGCGATTCACCCCGTAATGGGAAGAAAACCCAGACGACACATGTAGGTGTGTGAAACTCATTGCAGATCCTAAGAACAATTATCCGAACATTTGTTCGGATAATGTACTTTACAGGGCTAGTACTGACATCTCAAATCGTTCGATTTAATGAGCCATTATTGGGGGATTTCTTGAAAAGAAGGGGCAAATCAGCAGTCACTGCCTGGCTGAGACATCTTTAGGAGTTCTTGGTTCAGGGCATGCAATACGATTGGGAACATACGCTGTGCTGAAAAGAATAGGGGTGCTTGTGTCAAACGATGGCTTTGATAATGAGACAGCGCTTGTGCTGGCGCTCGATGGTAAAACTTTTGGATCATTGAATCCGAACCTCCAGAAAGCAGTAAAGGTGATGTTCCCTTCAGTTCAGGCCGGTGACTTGCTAGGTTGCCAGAAAAAAGGTGGAACAGACAAAGCCGACATTGAAGTGTCTTTAGGCTCTGAACGCAGAAAAATAAGCATCAAAAAAGGCAGTGGGAATAGCGTTCACCAAGAACCAGTGGAGAACTTCATTGCTTACTTGAGAGAAGAGTTTGGTGACGATGAAGATGTATTCAACCCTCTAAGGCATTTCATATGGGGCGATGAAAGCCTTGATGGAAGCTCTCACCAATCATTGAGAATGGATGCTCGAGCTTACGCAAAACGTTACGAAGATAATGTTGAACTAATAAAGAACTACTTTCGGGATAAGAAAGACAAACTAATTCATAGGTTCATCCTCCAGGGGGCTAAGGGAAATAACGTCCCAGATTTTATCTATTACGGAGACATAGACAACGGCTATTGCGTGTCAAGTGAAAAGATTCTCGAATACATGACTGATGGATCAAACGAATCACGCTCAGTGATACCTATTGGGCCCCTAACATTCCAAGCTTGGAATAGAGCAATCGAAGTTGAAACCAAATCAGAAGCAAAAAGAGGGGTAATTCAACTCAAATTCCCCTCAATTAGAGAAGTAATGGAACAGCTAGCAAATGAATAGAGGAACTCTCGAAGGTACGGCAGAAGAGAAGTCCTTAGTGGCCATTCTTAACGAAAATCTGCAGCATCCTATCTGGAAGGCTCTTGGCATAGATTCAACTAGAAGTCTTTATGCCATTCACGTAGTCACAAGCGTTTACTCCCCTTACTTCGGGAGAACAATCAAACCCAAAGCAGATGTTTACATAGCCGAAGGCAATCAAGTGGATGCATCTTTTCTCGAAAGTCGAGGCTTTGTCATCGATGAAGGCGATATGGCCGCCCTTGGCCTAGCTCCTGTATCCAACTCGGGTATTTCTGTAAAACTACAAGACTCAACTCGGTTCCAGATTCTCAAAGCTTCACCAGATTCATTTGCAAAAATATTTGGAAGCCATGAACTAGGTGCAGGAGCATCAATCTATTGCAAACGACCTGAAGAATTTCCAAAGAATGATGCACTCCTTGAAGGTTGGGGTACAAATAAGGGCGACTTCATTAGTTTCTTTATAGACAAAGTAGAAGACGTTTCTGATTTGTTTGGTGAACAAACTTCTATAGAGAAAAAACTAGAGATTGCAGCGAGACTAAAAAAGTTTGCAAGTCGTCAAATTGCAGAAATGATTGAAGCAAGCTCAGTTATCTCGGATTATGTTTTCAGCGGTCTAGGTTTGTATCCTGAACCTTATCCAGCTGCGTGGATCTATGAAGCTGGGGAATTTAGAAAAAATGGACCGATGGGCTTCTCTGTTACTACGGGCTCAGGCAGAAGTAAAGGTGACTACACAATTGTCATAAAACCAAGGTAACTAAAGCAGCTTCACAAGATTAGCTGCAACCTTGTTGATCAATGTCACTGTGACGCTATTGCCAATTTGTTTATATCCTTGGTAACCCTGATTAGGCATTATGAAAGACTCTGGGAACCCTTGAATAGCGAGGCACTCTTCAATAGTGAACTTTCTCTGTTTTTCAACGTAAACAGGTACGTTGTTTCCTCCAGTACCCATTTTTGCTGTCAAGCACGGAGAGATACCGTCATTTCGGAAAACGACTCTAGATGGTCTAATCTCTGTAGCAACAGTGACTTGCTTCTTACCTAAATCGCTCTTCTTGATTTTGTGAGTGTGGCTAGCAAGGTTCTTCAGAGCTATGGGACTAATTTTTTCAACTTTACTCTTGTGATCCAATATGTCCCACAAAGTGACGGCTAATTCTTCTGGTTCTGGAAAATCGAATTTCACATCCAATTCTTTCCTTGTTCCGACACATATCCAACGCTCTCTATTCTGCGGAACACCAAAGTCTTTGGAATTCAAGACTTTATATTCTGTGCGATAGCCAAGTTCGTCGAGAGTTAGGAGAATAGTAGCAAGCGTGTTGCCCTTATCGTGGCTCACGATTCCTCTGACATTTTCTAGAATGAATGCCTTAGGCTTCTTGTCTTTTAGGATTCTTGCAACATCAAAGAACAGGGTTCCCCTTGTGTCCTCAAATCCTTTTCTTTTTCCGGCAATACTAAATGGTTGGCAAGGAAAGCCTGCGGTGAGAATGTCGTGATCTGGTATTTCTGACGAAGGTATTTTGGAAACATCACCACTAGGCATTTCTAAAAAGTTAGCAAAGTAAGTTTCATTAGCCCATTTATCTATATCTGAGCTGAAAACACACTTCCCATCTAGCATCCCCAGGGCAAGTCGAAATCCACCTATTCCCGAAAACAAATCTATAAATGTGAATTTATGTTTCATCTTGTCTCCCGCCCGTCTAATTCATTCAAGGCGTTTAATATGCCCTCAACCACAGGCGGGCTAACTGCATTTCCGGCTTGTTTGTATAACTGGGTGTCGCTAATTCCAGTTCTTTGGATGTTGCTAATAAACTCTCGGTCAAACCCTTGGGCTAACAGAGCTTCTATAGGAGTTATTTTTCGAACCTTATTGCTCACATAAATCTTTGTGGTGTCTGCTCTAGCCAAAATGGTCGGGGAAATGCCATTGATTGAATAGACCCGTCTCTGCCTTTCATGATCCTTGTGGACTTCTCTAGGCAGGTCAAATACCTTACAGATTGAACTGGACACGGAGTACTCGTCTTTGATTTTGGCAGTTGAGAGGAATGATTCAACCGCTTGTGATTTAAAGAAGTACTTGTCATCAACCTGAGACTCAAGAATGTCCTTTAGAGTTGTTGGCTTGTTTGAATAGTCAACGGAGTTGAAGAAGTTGAATCCTTTGAACTCAGATTGGTTGAGCTGGTTCTTTATTACACTGACTTTCTTGTTTCGTTTGTCTAACTCAAACTTTTCGGTCGGGTAATCAAGGATGCTAAGGATGTAGGTTCTTTCTCTGCTCTGAGGTAATCCAGCTTCTTTCGAGTTGATGACAGTGAAATCTGTTGTGTAGCCAAGGGAGTCTAAGGTTTCTAAGATCACTCTGATTGTGTTGGAGTCATCATGCCCCACTAAATTCTTTACATTCTCCAAAAGCAAATACCTAGGTTTTTTGAGAGTAACGATTCGAGCTATGTCGAAGAACAGAGTCCCTCGGGTGTCCTCAAATCCATGCCTTCGTCCAGCAATGCTGAATGACTGGCAAGGAAAGCCACCAACCAAAAGATCGTGGTCTGGTATCGATTCTTCGCTTATTTTTGTGATATCACCGAAGAGGCCATGCTCAGAAAAATTGGCTGAATATGACCTCGATGCCTGTGCATCAATCTCTGAAGCAAATATCGTCTTAGCATTCAGCTTTGACCTGCTTACAGCTGCTTCGAAGCCACCTATCCCTGAAAAAAGAGAAACAACCCGAACAGACGATTGGGGAGTGTGTGTGATTATTTCGGCTAGTTCACACTTTAGATGCACACAAATCTTGTTCAATACGTCCATATTGACGTTCTGGTTCTTGCCTAGTTTGGCCAGAGTGGCCGAAGTGATGCCCACATTTTTGGCAAATTCAGTTCGGCTTATTTTTTTGTTTTCCAGAATTTTCCAGAGATTTTCGTAAGTAAACGACAACTAACTGCCCTTCCTTACTTTCTCTAGGTCTGCGTTTGTTTGGTTCCCTATATTTACATATGTAAACATACAAGGGATTCTTCAAAGTCGCTTTTGACACTCAGGTTCACTGTGGACTCATCCCATATTTGATGAAAAGTAGGTCGAATCGAGCCATCCAGAAGAGTTCAATCCAGATCTAATTCAGCGTTAAACCCTTGTTTACAAGCTACTCAAAGCGCCTAATCAGTTTCCAGGCTCCAGTAAGGGTGTTGTGCAGTAGGTCAAACACACCACCATCCTCAACACCTATGCGCCACATCTCCACCTCTAGGACACCTGAACCTATGCCTCTATGTGCTCTTTCGCCTACCCACCATTCAGTTCTAGCAAACCATCTAACTGGTCTAGAACTAACCTGATAGTCCTTCTCTCTCCATCTAAATAGGGCAGGAGCACCCTCCTGATCCAGTAAAACAGCCACAGCTTCATCTATACGACCCATAAATCACCCTAACAATATTCCCGAACATATGTTCGGATATCTGAGTTTATAGGTTTGGTCAGACATTGCAAAAACATCGAATGTCTGCTGTTGTGGTTAGATTGGGTCCAGATGGGAATAGTAATCTTGACAACCAACTTGACTGGAAGCTGCTTCAAAGACGTAAGTCTTTCAACAATTCAGGTCAAGGTTTACCTAGTCATTTGAATTCCACAAACGCGCTAGATTAAGGACGGAATATGAAAAATCACCATCAGGAATCAAAATTCGCCCTGGAGTTTCTAGCTCGAATCTACAACGACGGTGGAACGAAAATTAGCATTCCCAAACAGGGCAGAAGCGAAATCTGGAGTAAATTTCGAGATGCCTCAAGAACTGGACTAATACTTGCTCAATACCCAACTATCGAGCCCATCCTGCACGCACTTGAAACCGCAAAGAAGAATTCAAAGAATCTGCAATCAGCAATTCTGAGTGAATGCGTTTATACATTCGACATAGCGCGTCTATTGGGTCTAACAAAATACTCAGAGTACACCCATTTTGAGGCAAGGGTTCCAGATTTTGCAGTACGAGAAATGAAAAAAAGTGGCATGCTAGGGCGCTTTATATATTTCAATCAATCAGAAGATGAATTTCTAATTCAGGCAGGAGGCCCGAATTCTGTTGATGCTTGCTACTTCAGAAAAACCGACAGTAAAATGCTGTGGATCGAGTATAAAGAAGCGGCGGCAAAATATGGTGAAGCAGACCTTCTGTATGATGCAGATGGTTATGTAATTCAGCCACCAAAGTTTGAAATTAAACATAAAAACTACCTTCAGATGCTCCAGTCTGCAAGAGAAAAAAGTCTAAACATTTTCGAATACTCGAGTAGGCAACAAAACTTCACTGAATTTGACCCGAATCTTGTTTCTGATGCAATCGTGAACTACTTTGCCGAACCCAAAAACACAGTTGTCTTCACAGAAGATGTGGGCTCAAACCTCATGGGAATGCTGTCAGAAGATGTTCCCAGATTTGCCTCAAGAATTGAAGGTGAAATAAGGTCAGCAGGAAGAAACCCGAAGAAGCTTTTCACGATCAAGCATTTTTACAAAGTTTTTAGGGAAATGGGAGGAATCATAGATGCCTCGAACAAATGCAAAATCAGAGTATCGGACATCAAAGAGTTTAGGAAGGCCAAAGGTAATTCAGGTAGTGTCACAGCAATAAAAATAAGTAGCCTTTATTTCGTGAGGCTCTCACAGATTGCAGAGGTCAACGGCGATTACATTTTTGACTTAAAGAATGTGTACCAACTTAAATCATCTATTGCATCCAAGGCATTCTTCGAACACGTAAGTGCGGATGACGCTAAACACTTTTATTTGGTCTAGAGTTGCCTCGTGCCCGGTTTACTTGAATTTGATGCGTCAGCCCTAAATTCCTACCTCAAGAAGTATGGGCTAAAAGAAACATGGGCAGGAATTCTTGAATCTCACTTGAGAAACAAAGAAAAATTTCATTACATTTTAGAGTCAGATTTCTTTGCGAATTTTGCAAAAATGGAATTAGACATCCTCGAAGGACTTTCAATCGGAGAGATTGGCGTTCTCTACGAGTACAGCGTTGCCTATTTAGATCCAAACAATCGTAAAGAAAGTGGTCAGTTCTTCACGCCTGACGACGTGGCAAAAGTAATGGTAGATCTAGCCAATTCATCGAGTTTTGATATCAATAAAATCTGGCTAGATCCATGTTCGGGAATAGGAAATCTTTCTTGGCACCTATGTGCATCTAGGGAAGACCCAGAGAAGTTTCTTTTATCAAATTTAGTTCTATCGGATAGAGACGAGTTGGCATTACAGATCGCGAGAGTTCTGTTTACAGTTTCTTTTCAGAATCGTAGGAAATCCTTGTATAACCAAATTGAAAAGAATTTTGTGGTTTTGGATTTCCTTAGTGTGTCCGAAGCGCCTGATTCTCATGGCCTGGGGGAACAGTCTCTCAAGAACATCCCAAAACACGACTATGTCCTAGTTAATCCTCCATATCTGGCAACCAATAAGGACTTGAGATTTGAAACCCAAGAAGCAAGAGATCTCTATGCATATTTCCTTGAAAACATCATAAAGACAAGTATTGGTTTCGTGAGTGTAACCCCGCAGTCTTTCACGAATGCCAGTAAGTTTAGGTCGCTAAGAAAGCTAATGCTGTTCAACTTCGATCAACTCACAATTTATTGCTTTGATAACGTGCCTGGAAACTTGTTCCGTGGGTTTAAGTTTGGTAGCAAGAATTCAAATACGAGTAACAGCATTAGGGCTGCAATAACTGTCGCAGTTAGGGGTGGAAAGAAGCAGCACAGAATAACTTCATTAATTCGATGGAAATCTGAGGACCGGGCACTACTGCTTAAAAATTTAGATCGATTCTTGACTACTGTCACCCTTACCGAGGATTGCTTTCCTAAGATTAATGGAACTTTCAGAGGGTTATACAAGGAACTAACTACACCTGGGATGAATACGATCGGAGATCTTGTCTCCACAAATGGGCAATTTGTGCTTCACATTCCCTCATCTCCGAGATATTTCATTTCTGCGCTTAAGAGCCCTGTCGACAGAGTGTCTATGCACACTTTGTGTTTTCCTGATAAGAAATCCAGAGATTGCGCTTACTTGCTCTTAAACAGTTCTGTTGCGTATTGGTGGTGGAGGGTGCGGGATGGTGGAATGACTCTATCTCTCAACACACTGTTGAGCACACCGGTGCCTGATTTTGCAGTCAAACAAAATCTTGTTCTCAAGCTTGAGAAGTCAGAGGTTTCGAACAAGGTGTACAAAAACAATGCAGGTGCATCTAGGGAAAATGTCAAACACAGTTCTGACCTCATATTCCAATTGAACCAAGCTATCTCGCCGGATTGGGCTCAAAAATTGATGCAGGTTCATCAGAATTCTGAGTTCGCGCAACTCTAAGTCAGTTTATTGCGCCGAAATCCTCAGCAAATCTGTTGAATTTTGCCGGACATTACCAACAGCAACACCCACAGGCCAAAACTCGACCTGTCCAGCAATCTCATCTGATTCATTAGCTAATTCGTTGAGAAGATGCTGGGTTGTGTTTTCGGGGTCTTCTAGGTTGTCTGGGTCTAACCATTCAGCCATAGATGAAGAAGATAAGAGAATTGGGTTTCTCTCGTGGATTGGAGCTAGTGGTTCTGCTGCGTCTTTAGTGAGGATTGCAAAAGATAAGAGCCATCTTGAAGGGTCATCTGGTTTCTTTGAAGGATCTAGCCACCAGTCATAGATTCCTGCGAGAGCAAGCATGCCTTGGTCACCTGCATTTATGTAGAACGGTTGTTTAGAACCATCTTCTTTGATTTGCCATTCGTAGTATCCAGAGACTGGCATTACGCAGTGCTGTCTCAGCACGGCGTTTCTAAAGGTTGGTTTCTGAAGAACAGTTTCGATACGAGCATTGTTGTGCAGGGGAGTGTTAGCTGGCCCCTGAGAGTTCTTAGGAATGAGACCCCATCTAGCTGAATGTATTTGCCTTCTAAGCTCTCCAGCGTGTTCACCTTCGTTGTCTTTGAGAACTCGGTCAACAATGATTGATGCAGGAAGTGAAGGTGGGTTGTTATAGGTAATACCTGGTTGTTCACCAATGACATCGTCTACATCAAACAGGGTAACTAGTTCGCCAATAGATCTGGCAACAACTGTTCTACCGCACATTAAGCGTTAGGTCTTTTCATCTCTGCTTCGCGAAGCTTGGCTGCTCGTTCTTTAGCCTTTTCAGCATCTTCAATCATTGCGTTAGCTGATTTGTCTAGACGCTTCTTTACTAGTGTGACTATCACTAGAAAGAGAACAATGATTCCAATTAGTACTGCTCCACCAAACTTGAACTGGTTGACAGCTTCTGACGCACCTCTAGCAAACCAACCAATACCTAGGTAAATACCTGCCCACACCGCACATGCTCCCGCAGTCCAAGTGATGAAGGTCCGGTAAGTCATCTTGGTCATACCGGCTGTTACTGGAACAACCGAGTGAAGCACAGGTAAGAATCTAGACATCGCAATAGCTAAGCCTCCTTTGGATTCAACAAAGGTATCTGCTTTGTGCCAAGTCTTAGGTGAAATCTTTTGACCAAGTTTGCTGGATCTAATCCTTGCTCCAAAGACTCTGCCAACCCAGAAGCCAAGAGATTCACCTGCAAAGGAACCAAGCATCACAGCTATGAATAGCCAGGTGTAGTCGCCCCAGTCTTGAATCATGGTTCCAGCTGCTAGTACAACTGTGTCACCAGGAATGATAAGACCAATAAAGATGCTTGTTTCAAGCATGATGGCAAAACCAGCGATTATGTTGCGCCATAACGGGTCAAACGTTTGAACGCTTTGGTTCAGCCAGTCAATGAATTCGGTCATGCTCTAATCTTGGCAGAGGTAAAGACCTAGGGCAGGTGACTCTCTAGAAGTTTCAGCCTCTTCTCAAACAGGGACACATGGTGTCCTGCCGCGAAGTTATCGCTTACTCCAAGCCAGCTCTTCACAACTCGAATGCCTTGGAGAGATGAGAGTAACCATAGTTCTAGACCTATTAGGTCTTGAGGTGTGCTGTGCTCGAATCTGGTTGCAATGCCGAGGCTTTGAGCAATGTGGAAGATCTCTTTTCTAGTAACAGATTCAAGCCAAGGTATTTCATCTCCCGGAGCGCAAAGCATGTCTCCTCGCCACCAGATAAGAGATGAGAGGGCACCTTCACTGATTTCGTTGTGTTCATTGAGAAGGATTGCCTCATCTGCTCCCTGGGCTTGAGCTAGGCTTCTAAGTTCGTAGCCCAAAGATAGTTCTGGACCTTTAACACCTAAGTCTTTTCTAGGATCTGGGTAGGGGTAAGTCCATAGCGTTGCTGGTCCTAGTTGGTCAGGAGCAACTCTCAGGGTGAAGACAAAGGTTGGGGTATTGGAGTCTTGGACTTCTAGTTTGGGGAAGTATCTTCCTGTTCTAGGAATGAGGGCTATTGACTGGTTAAAGAAGGCTTGGAATGAAGTTTCTAGTTCAGGAGCTCTTAGAGCTAGGCCTCTTTTGAAGCGGTCGATGTGCAGATCGATGGATCTGACCTTGCCATCTTGAACCAGGAAGGAGTCTGCGACTAATACCTTGTCATGGCACTCTTGAGGGTCAAGAGTGCCTTCCTGAAAGATGTATGTATGCATGGCTCTAATCTATAGATAGTTAGTTTCTTATTTGGAGAGTTAGGTTATCGCGTTGCGTCTATTCTGCTCTGCATTGCCTAGCCGGCTGAGCATGCCTGATGTCTTCATCACCTTGCACGCAAATGACAGCCATGCCTTCTTATTGGACAGAGAGCACAACCTAAACAATCGTTTTAGCGTTATGGGTGCTGGAAACAGAGTTGTATCTGCTGTTGAGTTAGCTGAGGTTTTAGAGACATTAGCTAGTTCAATTGAAAACGACTTAGAGCTTCCTTTTGACTTTAGGCCTGGGGTAGTTGGTGCTTACAGTTATGAAGGTGAAGCGCTTTTCTTGCTAGTTGATCGAGCCATAGTTTTTGATCACAATGCATCTGTTGCATACTTCCTAGGTGTATTTGCAACAGAGCAAGACTTCATTGCTTTTAGAGATTCAGCCTTACTAAGACTTGCTCTCATGGGTGGTCAAGGAGTTGCCTATCGAGCCAAGCACAAGATAGTCGCTCCTTCATCTATTAATTCAAGACATAGCGATGAAGAGTATCTAGAACTAATTGAGAGAGCTAAGCAAAGTATCGCTAAAGGTGATGCCTATCAACTCTGTCTTACTAACCAGCTGACTGTTGAAACTCAAACGAACCCTTTGGCTGTGTTCTTAGAACTACGCAGAGCTAATCCTGCGCCTTATCTAAGTTATTTGAAGATGGGTGAAACAGTTCTTGTGAGCTGTTCACCAGAGCAATTCCTAAGAGTTGAAGAATCAGGCTTAGTAAGTAGTAAGCCAATCAAGGGAACTCGAAAGAGATCTAGTGATGAGGCAGAAGATAATCGCTTGATTGAAGAGCTTAGAACTAATGAAAAAGAACGTGCTGAGAATCTAATGATTGTTGATCTTATGAGAAACGATTTAGGTAGAGTCTCTGAGCCAACAGATGTGATTGTCTCTAAGTTGTTTGATGTTGAGAGTTACGCATCGGTTCACCAGTTGGTTAGTACCGTTCAAGCAAGGCTTAAGCCAGGACTTGATGTGTTTGATGCCATTAGAGCTTCTTTCCCAGCAGGTTCAATGACTGGAGCTCCAAAGATTAGAGCCATGGAGATTCTTGGAGGTTTAGAGAATGGTCCACGAGGTCTATACAGCGGCACCTTTGGATACATCACATACAAAGGTTCAGCAGATTTAGGTATGACTATTAGAACCTTGGTCTTTGAAGGTGGTAAGGCAACTCTAGGTATCGGTGGGGGAATCACCATAGATTCAGATGCTTTGGCCGAATTAGAGGAAACCAAGCTGAAGGCTAAAGCTTTGTTATCTGCCCTTGGGGTTGACCAATAGCTATTTGATGGTTTGGTAGCCTAGAACCTAAGTAAAACCTGAATTGAGACCATGAACGAGATCCGTAACGAGCCAACTGGGCCTGACATCTTCGCTATCCAAGAGAAGTGGCTGCCGGTATGGGATGAGCTTCGTCCATTTGCTTCAGGTAATAAAGGGGATACCCGTCCAAAGAAGTATGTCTTGGACATGTTCCCTTACCCTTCAGGGGACTTACACATGGGTCACGCTGAGGCTTATGCCCTAGGTGATGTTATTGCTAGGTATTGGATTCAAAAGGGATACAACGTTATGCACCCAATTGGTTGGGATGCTTTTGGTCTTCCAGCTGAGAATGCTGCTATCAAGAGAAACCTTGATCCTCGTGCTTGGACCTACGACAACATTGAGATTCATAAAGCTTCAATGAGAAGGTATGCCTGCTCATTTGACTGGGATCGAATCATTAGAACCTGTGACCCTATTTACTATCGCTGGAACCAGTGGTTGTTCCTAGAGTTCTATAAAAAGGGTTTGGCATATCGCAAGAACTCTATGGTCAACTGGTGTCCTTCCTGTCAGACAGTTCTAGCTAACGAGCAAGTTGTTGGGGGATCTTGTGAGAGATGTGACTCACTAGTTACTAAGAAGGCACTTACTCAATGGTTCTTCAAGGTAACCGACTATGCAGACCGTTTGCTTGATGATCTTTCATTGCTTGAAGGTAACTGGCCTTCCAAGGTTCTTTCAATGCAGAGAAACTGGATTGGTAGAAGCTATGGAGCAGAAGTTGATTTCCAGGTTGAAGGTAGAACAGAACCAATAACTGTTTACACCACGCGTCCAGATACTTTGTATGGGGCAACATTCATGGTTGTTGCTGTTGACAGTGATCTAGCTGCTGAACTAGTTTCGGGTTCAACTCCTGAAGTTCGCATGGCTTTCCAGAACTACTTAGATGAAGTAAAGAAATCTAATGACATCGAGCGTCTTGCAACCGATAGACCTAAAACCGGTTTAGATTCTGGTCGAGTAGCAATCAACCCAGCTAATGGTGAAACAATCCCAATTTGGATTTCAGATTATGTCCTAGCTGACTATGGAACCGGTGCCATCATGGCAGTTCCTGCACACGACCAAAGAGATCTAGATTTTGCTAGAACACTTGGACTACCAGTAAAGACTGTTGTTGACACTGGGGAAGCAGATGCGGCCGAGACAGGCATTGCCACCGTTGGTGAAGGAGTTCTTGTGAACTCTGACATCTTGAATGGTTTGTCTAAGACTGAAGCTATAACAAAGATGGTTGGCATCTTAGAAAAAGAAGGCAGAGGAAAAGCTGCCAAGAACTTTAGATTGCGTGACTGGCTGATCTCTCGTCAGCGTTACTGGGGAACTCCAATTCCTATTGTTCACTGTGATGAGTGCGGTGAAGTTCCTGTTCCTCAGGATCAGCTACCTATCGAACTTCCTTCAGCTGAAGGACTAGATCTAGCTCCTAAGGGAACATCTCCTCTAGGTGGAGCAGATGACTGGGTGAATGTTGCTTGCCCTAGCTGTGGTGCTCCTGCTAAGCGCGACACTGACACCATGGATACTTTCGTTGACTCTTCCTGGTACTTCCTTCGCTACCTATCTCCAAACAGTGAGACTGAAGCATTCAGCAAGGAAGAGGCACGTGAGTGGGCTCCTGTTGATCAGTATGTAGGTGGAGTAACCCACGCCATCCTGCACCTTCTTTATGCACGATTCTTTACTAAGGTCTTACAAGACCTTGGTTACGTTGACTTCTCAGAACCATTCACCAAGTTATTGAACCAGGGCATGGTTCTAATGAATGGTTCAGCTATGAGTAAATCAAGAGGAAACCTAGTAAAGCTAGGGGACCAGTTAGATGAGCATGGTGCAGATGCTATTCGCTTGACTATGGCTTTTGCTGGTCCTCCAGAGGATGACATTGACTGGGCTGATGTTTCGCCATCCGGATCAGGTAAGTTCCTTGCTCGCTGCTGGAGATTATCTAACGATGTTCAAGTTCCTGTTGATGTTGATTACTCAGCCGGAGATAAAGAACTTAGAAAAGCAACTCACTCATTCCTCAGAGATTTTGGAACCAACATTGAAAACTTCAAGTTCAATGTTGGAGTTGCCAAGGTTATGGAACTAGTCAATGCAGTTCGTAAGGCTATTGACGGTAAGCCAGGACCAACCGATCCTGCTGTTCGCGAAGCAACAGAAATAGTTGCTAAAGCATTGTCTTTATTTGCACCTTTCATGGCGGAAGAGATGTGGTCATTACTTGGTCATAAGCCAGGTGTAGCACTAGCTCTTATTCCAGAAGCAGATGAGTCTTTGCTAGTTGAGAGCACCATCACGGCAATTTTGCAAGTTGATGGCAAGCTGCGCGACACCTCTGAAGTGTCTGTTGATGCAACTGAAGCTGATCTGCAAGCAGCAGCTGATGGTTCTGCTGTTGTTCAGAAAGCTCTTGAAGGCAGAGAAATAGTGAAGGTCATCATTAGAACTCCGAAACTTATCAACATAGTTACTAAGGGCTAGTTCTATACAGTTCTTGGTTAGAAAAGATTTAGGTAGTTCTTCTTGATTTAGTTTTCTTCCATGCTTGTATGGATCAAAGAACTCTTGGCTGAATTCAGCCCGCGTGCTCTAAAGGCCACCATTACTGTTCTGGCTGTTGTCGCCTTTGGAACCTATGTCTTCAGTTCTAGCCTTGGCAAAGAAGACACTGTGACGATTACCAAAAGCAGTTCTGTCGATGTTGAACCTAAAGACATAAAGACACCGAAGATCTATGTTCACGTTGCAGGATCGGTTAAATCGCCTGGTATTTATCAACTTGATTCTGGAACAAGGGTCTATGACGCTGTTCTAGCAGCAGGAGGTTTCACCTCAAAAGCCAACCAAGCAAGCGTGAACATGGCCAGAGCACTGAACGATGGTGAGCAACTTCTTATCTCTTCAGGCTCAGGTCCTCAAGCTTTTGATAACTCCATGACTTCATCGCTTATCTCCTTGAATCAAGCAAGTGCTAGCCAGTTAGAAGACCTTCCAGGAGTTGGGCCGGCATTAGCAGGTCGAATGATTGACTGGCGAACTGCTAACGGAGGGTTCAAAGCTAAAGAAGACCTTCTAAACGTTGCTGGAATTGGCGATAAGTTATTCGCCTCAGTCAAGGACTTAGTGACACTTTGATACTTCGTTTGGCTGCTGTTTCTGCCTGGGCGATTTCTGCACTGTATGTAACAGTGATTCAGCCCTCACTTGTTCCGGAGGATTTCAAGAGTTTAGTTGAGAACCGTTCAACAGTTACGGTCAACGCCCAAGTCTTAGAAGCACCAAGACCTTCAAAAGGCTTTGCAGGCCAAGAGAAGTTCGCAACAAAGATCAGAGTTTTATCACCGGGGCCACTTCAGGGGAGAATGGGTTCGCTGTCCGGTGGAACTGCTGTGCGTGACTTGGTTGCAGGAATGGAACTGAGAGCAGTGATTTCTATTCGCCCTGCTTTTAGAAACGACGAAGATTTCTCAAGTAATCTCAAGCACCTAGTTAGTTCAAGTAAGGCAGGAGGAGAAGATGCGCTTCAACTTATTCGAAGATCCTTTACAAACAACTTATCCGGTGTCACTCCTGATGCTTCTGCTCTAGTGGCTGGCTTGACTATCGGTGATGATTCTCAACTCTCAACTCAAGCTCTAGAGAACCTCAAGGTGGTGTCTCTTACACATCTATCTGACGTGAGTGGCACCAACTGTGCAATTGTGCTCGCGGGATCTGCCTTGTTACTAAATCTGCTACCCATTCGTCGATCTATCCGTTTGTCGTTGAGCTTCGGTGTGATATTCGCTTACCTCGGATTAGTTGGACCAGAGCCCAGTGTGCTTAGGGCGAGCGTGATGGTTGGTGCTGTACTCGTAGGGTTTCTTTTAGGAAGACGTGTTCCACCGATTGAAGCACTGTCGCTTGCGGTAGTTCTTCTGCTTGTTTATCAGCCTTCTCTGTCACTGGACTTCGGGTTTGCTCTTTCAGCACTGGCCACTTTAGGCCTTCTAGTTCTGGCACCCAAGCTTGTGGAAGTACTTCAGAAGAGGATGCCCTTGTGGTTGGCGGTAATGATTTCAGTTTCTTTGGCTGCTCAAATCGCTTGTTTGCCGGTTCTGTTGCTTCTGCAACCAACAATCCCTGTCTATTCAATCTTTGCGAATGTGATTGCAGAACCATTAGTTGCTCCAATAACCGTCATAGGTTTGATTGCTTGTTTGCTATCTCCAATTCTGCCTGCCGTTTCTTCTGGGCTATGCCTGGTTGCATCTATTCCAACTGCATTCATCCTGTTCGTGGCAGAGAAGTTTGCTCATGCACCTTCGGCAAGCGTTGATTGGGTTGCTGGTGCACTTGGTATTGTCCTAGCCGTCGTATTAGTTCTAGGTCTATGGCTTTTTCTAACTTCAAGCAAAACAGTTTGGAAAAGATTAGGCGGTTCGCTTAGCGCATTGATTCTGTTTTCTTTCTTCACGCAGAGTTCTTCAATAGCTTTTCAAAAAGGCGACTTCTACAAAGGTAACTACACGATAGTCAACTGCGATGTTGGCCAGGGAGATGCTTTAGTAATTCGATCGCAAGGAAAGGTTGCAGTTGTTGACGTTGGCGGAGAGAACCCAGCAATTGACGTATGCCTTTCAGGTTTAGGTATAAACAAGATTGACCTGCTAGTACTCACACACAATCATCTAGACCATGTTGGCGGAACACTTGGCGCGATTTCGGGGAGGCAAGTAGAGCTAGCTCTGGTTAGTCCTTTTGAAAGAGATGTTCCGACCATGATTGCTGCGGAGCAACTGCTTACCGATCACAATGTTCGATTAGTTGAGGCCGAAAAGGGTATGACTGGCATACTCGGGGAGTTTGAGTGGGAAGTACTCAGTCCTAATAGAGGAGCACCAGAGGCTGAGGACAGCAATGATGCGAGTACTACTATGTTTTGGGCGAGTCCTAAGATTGCGCTATTTACTATGGGTGATTCTGGTGAGCGAGCTCAGTTCAGGGTAGGAGCTGACTATCAAAGGTTGCTGGAATCCGATTATGGTTCAAAGGTTGTCGTGGTAAAAGTTGCCCACCATGGCTCTAGTGATCAGGCTCCAGAGTTCTATGAAGCACTTTCTGCCGACATTGCTCTTATTTCTGTGGGGCAAAACAATTCCTATGGACATCCAACAAAGCGAACGCTTGATCTTCTGGAATACACAGGCGCTCGGGTCTTGAGAACTGATGAAATGGGTTCGGTGGGGATTTCCGAGACAGGGGCAGGTGTTGAGGTCGCTGTTGCTGGCAGAAGTTAGGCTTTACGAGTGAGTCCAGCAAAAGTTGTCCCTTGGCGTGCCGTGAGAGTAGCCCCGGTCATACTCGTATCCGGCGCACAGGATTTCTTTGCTGACAGAGCTATAAAAGCTGTCAGGGCTGAGCTTCGCAAGACCAACCAAGAGCTAGAGGTGGTGGATCTTAATGCTGCTGATTATGTTGGTGGCCAATTATTTGATTTAGCGAGTGCCGGTCTATTTGGCGATTCAAAGTTAGTAGTTATCGATGGTGTTGAGCGCTGTAGCGATGCACTGATCACAGATGCAATTGAGTACTGTTCCGCGCCTTCAGCAGAAGCTGTAGTGATTTTCAGGCACAACGGAAAGTCTGTGCGCGGTAAGAAACTTCTAGAAACAATTAGAGCTAATGATGCTTTCGTTGAGGCTACTTGTTTAGACATCACCAAGGAAGCTGAGAAGCTAGCCTTCGTTGAAGGTGAGTTCTCGTCTAAGGGAAGAAAAATTCAAAAGGCAGCAGCTCAAGCTCTAGTTGATATCTTTGGAAAAGATTTTGAAGAGCTCTCAGCTGCTTCTTCACAGTTACAACTAGATGACGCTGGAGAGATAACTCCTGAAGTAGTGGACAGATACTTTGGTGGCAGGTTAGAAACTACTAGTTATAAAGTTGCTGATGCGGCCTTAGACGGTCAGGCTGCTCAAGCTCTACTTCTGCTTAGACATGCATTAGATCAAGGCGGTGAGCCTGTAATGATTATCTTTGCCTTTGCAAAGAAGATTTCTGAAATTGCCAAGATCTTCGGAAATCCTCGCGCAAATGCCGCCAGCATGGGAATGCCTGATTGGATTTTCAATAAAACACGACTTCTCACTGCAGGTTGGAGTGAAGAGGGTATTGCCAGGGCAATCCACGCAGTTGCTGAAACTGATTTTGCTGTTAAAGGTGGCGAGAAAGATTCTCACTTCGCTTTAGAGAGACTTGTTAATCTGGTCGCCAATAAAGGAAGAATTCAGTGAAAGCTGCAAAATATTCAATTTGGGCTTTGCTCTCGCTGGTGTTTATCTCTTTGTCGATTAGGCCGCCTGTTGCGTCCATCGGTCCACTAGTTGACGAATTGGTCAAGACTGAGTTCTCGACATTACTTCAAGTCAGCTTGATGACTTCTCTGCCTATTGTTTGTTTTGGTATTGGCGCATTCGCTAGTCCCGCTTTAGTGAAACGGTTCACATTGAATCGAGCCATGATGTTCGTCTTGGTTGTGCTCAGTGTGTCGATGGCAACACGGCTGATTGGTGGATTTCCAGCGCTGATCATCAGCACAGTAATTATCGGTCTTGCCATAGCAATTGCTAATGTTTTGATTCCGACAATTGTTAGAGAACAGTTCCCTGAGCGCATTGAACTAATCACTGGAGTCTATGTGACTCTCTTAGCAATCTCAGCAAGCTTTGCTGCTGCTATCGCTGTGCCATCATCTAACTTGCTCGGTGGTTGGCGGGGAGCTCTAGCGGTATGGATTATTCCTGCACTATTCGCAATTCTTTTCTGGGTTCCGCTGTTTCAATCAAAGTCAATTGGCAAGATTACCTCGGTTGCCACTCACGCGGAAGAAAGACGAGCGGTAGTTCGATCGCCGCTGACCTGGGGTATCGTATTCTTCTTTGGGCTGCAATCAGGTGGTTTCTATTCGATCCTGAACTGGTTCCCATCTCTTCTGATTGACAGAGGAATGAGTGCAGTGGATGCTGGAGCGTTACTTGGGCTTACAACTTTTGTTGGAGTGCCCTCAGGTTTTCTAGCATCTTTGCTGTTTAGAAGGTTCAAGTCTTTATCCGGTATTGCAATGGTTATGACTTCACTTACTTTGACTGGTTTGCTGATGATCTGGCTTGAACCGAAGTTACTAGTTCTTGCCTGTGTGATTACTGGTTTCGGTTTTGCTGCGACATTCCCGCTGTCACTAACGTTGATCGGTTCTAGGGCAAGCACCAGCACACAGACCACTCAGTTATCTGCTCTGGCTCAAGGCTGGGGCTATCTGATATCAGCTGCTGCTACTTTTGGCTTTGGATTACTTAGAGATGTAACTGGAAACTGGGATGCCAGTTTGATTCTGGTTTCGGTATTGACCTTTGTGCAGATAGTGGCAGGTGCTGTGGCGGGAAGAGATAAGCGGATACCTGCCGCTTAAAGTAAAAGACCCTCCGAAGAGGGCCTTTTAGAAAACTTTGTTTATAGAGCTGAAACCTTCTTGGCAATAGCTGACTTCTTGTTAGCTGCTGCGTTCTTGTGGAATACACCCTTTGAAACAGCCTTGTCTAGCTTCTTGGTAGCAACCTTTAGCGCTTCTGTTGCTAGAGCCTTGTCACCAGCTGCTGCTGCTTCACGAACTGCACGAACAGCAGTTCTTACTTCGCTACGTACAGCCTTGTTACGCTCTTGAGCCTTAAGGTTTGTGCCGATACGTTTGATCTGCGACTTGATATTTGCCATGTTTCACTTTCTTGAGGGGGTGTTCCGCTCGCGCGAAACTGGGTACTAAATTCTTGAGGTTTGTGGATTTGAATGACTTGCTCATCTAAATCCCTAAAAGACTACCAGCGATTTAGGGATTAGGGCAACCCATTGGTCCTACCAGTATGACTAAACAGCCCTAGATTTCAAGGGTTTATGCGAGAATAAGGAGACGGCAATCGCCGTCAGTTTGCTCTTTTAGCTAAATCAAGAGGTCTCCTTTGTCGCCACGTGCCAACACTTCACTTGTGCCGGGTCAGACCAACCCTGAATTTATACGCAATTTCTGCATCATTGCCCACATTGACCACGGTAAATCAACCCTTGCTGACCGCATGCTTCAGCTAACCGGTGTGGTTGATGACCGTTCTATGCGAGCTCAGTATTTAGACCGCATGGACATTGAGCGCGAGCGCGGTATCACCATCAAGTCGCAGGCTGTTCGCATGCCTTGGGAGTTTGAAGGCAAGACCTATGCGATGAACATGATTGATACACCGGGTCACGTTGACTTCACCTACGAGGTGAGTAGATCATTGGCTGCCTGTGAAGGTGCTGTTCTTCTAGTTGATGCTGCTCAAGGTATTGAGGCTCAGACACTTGCGAACCTTTACCTTGCTATTGAGAATGATCTTGAAATCATTCCTGTTCTAAACAAGATTGACTTACCTGCAGCACAGCCAGAGAAATATGCAGAAGAACTTGCAAATCTAATTGGTGGAAACCCTGAAGACTGCTTACGTGTTTCAGGTAAGACCGGTGTTGGTGTTGCTGATTTGCTCGATCGAATTATTGGAAAGATTCCTGCACCTAAGGGTGACCCTGAAGCGCCAGCAAGGGCGATGATTTTTGACTCTGTCTATGACTCATACCGCGGTGTTGTTACTTACGTACGTATGGTTGATGGCGGTTTGTCTCCACGTGAGCGCATCACCATGATGTCAACAAAGGCTGTGCACGATCTGTTGGAAATTGGTGTTTCATCTCCTGAACCAGAACCAACTAAAGGTTTAGGTGTTGGTGAAGTAGGTTATCTAATCACCGGTGTGAAAGATGTTCGTCAATCTAAAGTTGGTGACACTGTAACAACAGCGATGAAGCCTGCAACCGATGCTCTCAAGGGTTATTCAGAACCTAACCCGATGGTTTATTCAGGCATCTACCCAATCGATGGTGGTGACTATCCAGTTCTACGTGAAGCGCTAGATAAGTTGAAGCTAAGCGATGCCTCTTTGGTTTATGAGCCTGAAACATCTGTTGCTCTTGGTTTTGGTTTCAGATGTGGTTTCCTAGGTCTTCTGCACCTTGAAATCATTACTGAGCGTTTAGAGCGAGAGTTCAACCTAGATCTAATCGCAACCGCACCTTCTGTGGTTTATGAAGTAACTCTTGATGACAAGAGAGAAGTAACCGTTACTAACCCAAGCGAGTATCCGGTTGGCAAGATCTCTAAAGTTCTAGAACCAATGGTGAAAGCAACTCTGCTTTCTCCTAAGGACTATGTGGGAACCATTATGGAGCTTTGCCAGTCAAGACGAGGAACTCTAATTGACATGCAGTACTTCGGTACTGACCGTGTTCAGCTTCGATACAACATGCCACTAGCGGAAATTGTTTTTGACTTCTTCGACAACTTGAAGTCAAGGACCCAAGGTTATGCATCCCTTGATTATGAGGAGAGCGGTCTGGCTGAAGGAGATCTAGTAAAAGTAGACATTCTTCTTCAGGGGGAGCAGGTTGACGCATTTAGCGCCATAGTCCACAAAGACAAGGCTTATGCCTACGGTGTGATGATGACTACCAAGCTGCGTGAACTTATTCCTAGACAGGCATTCGAAGTTCCTATCCAAGCGGCTATCGGTGCTCGTATCATCGCTCGTGAATCTATTCGTGCTTTTCGTAAAGACGTTTTGGCTAAGTGTTACGGTGGTGACATTTCTCGTAAGCGCAAGCTTCTAGAGAAGCAAAAAGAAGGAAAGAAGCGCATGAAGATGGTTGGACGAGTTGAAGTTCCCCAGGAAGCCTTTATCGCGGCCCTTACTTCTTCAAGTGAGAAAAAAGGCGAGAAGAAGAGCTAACTTATGCCTCAGTTTCCTAAAGGGGAAAAAGCACCAGTTGATGGTCTCATACCTGAATCCGCTTTAGTTGATGCTGAACTGAGAACCTTTCACGCGTACGTTCACGTTCCTTACTGCCAGGTCAAGTGTGGCTACTGCGATTTCAATACCTATACAGCAGATGAGATCGGCACCTCTACCCAGGGCACCTTTGCTCAAACTCTGATCAAGGAAATTAGCTTTGCTGAAGTCGCCCTTGAGAAATCTAAACTTCCCAAGCGGAAGATGAAATCTATCTTCTTTGGTGGCGGCACACCAACAATGCTGCCGGCTACCGATCTGATAGCAATGCTTGAAAAACTAAAGAACACCTTCGATGTTCTTCCTGATGCTGATATAACAACTGAGGCCAACCCTGACTCTGTTGATGAGCAATACATCAATGATCTAAAGGCAGGTGGATTCAACCGAATATCCTTCGGCATGCAGTCTGCAGTGCCACATGTCTTAAAGGTTTTAGAGAGAACGCATAAACCTGAAAATGTAGGCAAAGTGGTGGGCATTGCTAAGGCCGCAGGATTAGCAACAAGCGTTGACCTTATCTATGGTTCACCAGGTGAATCACTTGATGATTGGAAGCAAACACTTGAAGCGGCTATCGCTCTTGATACCGATCACATCAGCTCCTATTCATTGATTGTTGAACCTGGCACCAAGCTTGCAAGACAGGTCAAAACTGGAGAAGTAGAAGCTCCAAGTGATGACATCCACGCTGACATGTATGAACTAACTGAGGAGTTGTTATCCAAAGCAGGGTTTATCAACTATGAAGTTAGTAACTGGTCTAAATCTGCAGACCAAAGATCTGGTCACAACATGGCTTACTGGAAATCCATGGACTGGTGGGGTTTCGGTCCTGGCGCTCACTCACATGTTGGTGGAATACGTTGGTGGAACGTAAAAAACCCAGCTGCCTATGGAGATCGAATGAATGCTGGAATGTCGCCCGCTCTTGAGCGAGAGCTTATCGATCAAGAGAACAGAGACATTGAACGAGTAATGCTTGAGGCAAGAATTAGCGATGGAATATCTCTCGAGTGGATGAAATCTAAGGGTTTTGCCGAATCTGAAGTAATAGCTGGTTTGATTGGCGATGAGTTAGTTGATGCCAAGGCTGCGCTTTCGGGAACAATCACCCTTACTGCTAAAGGTCGACTATTGGCCGATTTTGTCGTCCTAAAACTTCTCGGGTAGCGGATAATTTAAGTTAAGAAAAAGGAGATCCAAATGGGTTACTGCGTTTCATGTGCAAAGGATGTCAAGACAGGTAAGTTCTGTCCAACCTGTGGTCGTCAACTTTTGACCACAACTGAGCTAAAGGCTGAAGTCAGCGCCACGGAGCAGCCGGCTGCTTCAATCAAGGGTTCATCCAATATGGCAATGTGGGCTCACCTTGCACCGCTTATCGGTGCTGCTGTAGCTCCAATCCTTTACATCACCGCTTTTCTTTTGTGGCTTCCGGCAGTGCTAATCAGATCCAGCAGTAAAGCTACCGAATTTGATAAGCGTCACGCTACAGAGTCTCTGAACTTCCAAATCACGCTAGCCCTATACATCGTTGCTGGACTATCTGTAGGTTTTGCAACCCTGACTTTGGCCTTCCTAATTATTGGTCCGTTCCTGATTGCCCTGGGAGTAGCCGCAGTTATCTTCAACATCATGGGCGCAGTAGCTGCCAATGCTGGTAGGGAATACAGATATCCACTAGCTATCCGCTTCATCAAGTAAAGTTTCCGATTCCGAGAAAGAATTTTGTTTTTAGAACATAAAAATTGTTTTGTTTTCTAGCATAATTTCAAGTAAGAATTTGGTTCCAAATAGGAATCAGCTAGTAAACAGGTACTAAAGGGGAGGCAGTCGATGAACACAGGAAGCATTAAGGCTACGTTTCTCCATCTGACACCCTTGCTATTTCCTGTAGTTACAGCTTCCTTGAGCAGTGGAAGTTTAGGTCAGTCTTTTTGGCTCTTCCTACTCTTGGTAACAGTTTCGATTGTTGTTGTACCGGCCTTGATTATTCGTTTTGGAAAGAAGTCAACTGACTTTGAACGGCGACACGCAACCGCCTATTTGAACTTTCAAATCAGCTTGTTACTTTACTTCGCTGTATTAGTGGGAGTTTTTATGTTGTTGTTCATGAATTTGAGCGCTAATACCTCGGGTTCATACCAAGGTATCAACTCGCCAGCTGGTCTACTAGTAGTTTTTTCAGTTCTGTTCCTTCTGTTCTTTGTATTTTTGATTGTTGCATTCAACGTTCGCGCTGCGATGGCAGCGTATAAAGGCAATGAGTATCGTTACCCGATTGCCATACGCTTTCTAAAGTAATATTGGCACTCTAGGAGTTAGAGTGCCAATGATCTCAATTCCTTGCAATTGGTAGGAAAGGAGTTGAGATGATCTCAGAACGCAGTACGGCTGTACTCAGGTCAATCATTGAAGATTTCATCTTGACTAATGAGCCGGTAAGTTCCAAAGCCTTGTTAGAGCGTCACCAGTTTGGTGTATCCAGTGCGACCATTCGTAATGACATGGCTGTTCTTGAAGAAGAGGGTTATATCCAAGCTCCTCATACATCTAGTGGGCGAGTACCTACTGATAAGGGTTACAGAGTTTTCGTTGATCAAATGCTCAACGCTCAGGCAACAGCTGAGCTGAGAAAGAACTTGCTTGAGCTAAACAAACTGTTTTCCAAGACATTAGATCAACTAACCGATCTTGATGAGAAGCTACACAGCTCAGCCCAACTGCTAGCCAAGGCAACAGGGGAGGCAGCAGTGGTGCAATACCCGAACTTGCAAAGCGGAGCAGTAAGATCTGTTGAGTTTGTGAAGATTTCGGAGAACCGGGTTTTGGTTCTTTTGATTGCGGAATCAGACCGTATCGCTCAGCAGCTAGTTGTCTTGAGCAATGATGTCTCGCATGACCAGTTAGCCAAACTAAAGGTTTCATTCAACCAAGTAGCAACAGGTGTGGCAATTGAAGCATTGCCTGACAAACTAACTCAACTATTGGCTAAGACTGCTGCAGATTCGCAATCAACCGTGAAGAGCCTGGTTGACGGATTACTGGTTTTGATAAAAGCAAATAAGCAGGACAAAGTTGCATTTGCTGGAGCATCTAATCTGGTTCGTTCTGAACAGGAGTTCGCAGGTGGTTTATCCACTTTGCTTGAAACTTTTGATGAGGGTACAGACATCTGGAAAGTGTTGAACCTGTGGAAAATTGATGGCGAAACTCCAAAGGCGATTATAGGTTCAGAGAACAGCGTTCATGAATTCTCAAACAGTTCGCTTTTGCTATCTGGTTATAGCAATCAAGGATCTGATCTGGCTAAGGTTGCAGTTCTTGGACCAACCAGAATGAACTATGCGAGAAACCTTGCGGCAGTTTTAGCCTTGTCGCAACTTTTATCTAAGAATCAAGAGGACTAGTTGGCTGACCATTATGAAGTACTTGGTGTCTCTCGAGATGCCAGTCAAGAAGAGATAAAGAAGGCTTATCGCAAGCTTGCTCGTGAGCTGCACCCAGACATGAATCCAGGTGAAGCTGAGCAGGAGCGCTTCAAGTTAGTAACACACGCTTATGAAGTGCTCGGTGATGAAGCTTCACGTCAGCAATACGACATGGGTGGCTCTTCACCATTTGGTGGTTCTGCAGGTTTTGGCTTTGGCGATATCTTTGAAAACTTCTTTGGTGGTGGCCAGCGAGGTCCAAGGCAGATGGCCGAGCGAGGTCAAGATGCGCTGCTTAGGGTGGAGCTAACGCTTGCTGAAGTTGTCTTTGGTGTTGAAAAACAGATTGATATTGACACCGCAGTAATCTGTGAAACCTGTCACGGCACTACCTGCCGACCTGGCACATCTCCTGAAGTTTGTGATATCTGTAAGGGATCAGGACAAATACAAAGACAAGTTCGATCCATCTTAGGAAATGTAGTTACCTCTGCTCCTTGTGGTAGCTGTCGCGGCTATGGACAAACTGTTCCAGATCCTTGTCTTGATTGCCGAGGTCAAGGTAGAACTAGAGCAAGACGAACACTTGATCTAAATATTCCAGGTGGAGTTGAGCATGGTTTGCGCCTGCAACTATCTGGTCAAGGTGAAGTTGGTTTCGCTGGAGGTCCATCGGGAGATATCTATGTGGAAATAAGTGTTCGAGCCGATCAATACTATGAACGTGACGGCGATGACTTATTGGCAAACCTTGAAGTTCCTCTGCATGATGCGGCTTTAGGAACAGTAGTTCCTATTGAAACTTTTGATGGCAAGGTTGATGTTGAAATTAAAGCTGGTGCTCAAACCGGTGATGTTGTGACCCTAAAGGCTAAGGGAATCAAACACCTTAGACACAACGGCAGAGGAGACCTCAATGTTCGCATTCAGGTGCTCATTCCTGCCAAATTAGATTCAAAGGAAAAAGAGCTCTTCAAGAA
>Ga0304730_1000179_pt1 | contig 57191 bp, 91 predicted proteins | sample M_130628_MF_Meta_FD_190474 | JGI IMG/M metagenome (GOLD analysis project Ga0304730, IMG submission 190474) | Freshwater microbial communities from Lake Montjoie, Canada to study carbon cycling - M_130628_MF_MetaG (v2) (version 2) | ecosystem: Environmental > Aquatic > Freshwater > Lake | place... | reverse complement strand
GTCATACTTGAACTCCTCATCACGAACATCCCAATGCTCATGGATATTTTCATGGGTAGTTGCAAAAATACATTTATACAACGTGGTGGCAAACCTCTTCTCTGCACTATCTCCCTGCGCGTATGACTCTGCCCATTTCATTATTAAGTGGTCGGGGCGGCGGGATTTGAACTCGCGGCCTCCTGCTCCCAAAGCAGGCGCTCTACCAAACTAAGCTACGCCCCGTTTTAATTAATTAAATTTAAATGTCTCTTCGTTAAAGTAGAAACGGTAATTGCCCAGAAATACTACTACATTACCATTAATAATATTAATCGCTGCAAACTCTAGATCATCGCTAGTAAAAACTTTATTGTTATTTAGAACAAAAACATCTTTGGATTCCAAATCAGGATAAAGGTTACTCGATTCAATTTCGAATTTCTTGTACGAATCATGTAGAGCTTCTACGCATTTAATGGTACGATAGTTTTCCCTACAAACTTCTAGGATCTCGTTAACGTGCTTACTAATCATAATTTATATATAGAGTTAATCCAGTCTAGGAGTTCGAATCCTACTCTCAGGTTTACAAAACCCGTGCATCGCCATCTATGCTTGACTGGAATTAATCTTGATTACACTTAGGCCAGCTTGTAGACCTTGCGTGGCTTACCGCGCCCACCAACAAGCTCCTTGACCACACGAACCTTCCCACTCTGAACCGCGCTGCGGATCAAATTGTGAACCTCGTACTCCTTGATGTCGTTGCTCTCGACAACGTCCCTAACCGTGAACTCACCAGCAACCCCCTTGAGTTGATTGAAGGCGAGCTTTGCCTTGGAGGGGCGACCCCTGCGCTTGGGCGCGGAAGCCTCTCCTGTATTTTGCGCTGCCGTAGCAGTCGCGGTGTTTGTGTTTTCCATAAAATTTTCTTCAAACTTGTCAACAAGTTGAACCATTACTCCATTAGAAACGTGGAATCGGAAACCTTTCCAGTTGTCATTAATAGTGTCGCGCTTCTGACCCTCGATAAGCGTACTCGTATCCGTAGAAGAAATAAAGGTCAAGTCGCGCATCGTGTCCTTAACAGAAGGTATTTGAAATTTATCCCCGTGTTGAAGGTTATTGATTGGAACCAGCTTTGTATTATTTTCAGTTTTCATCATTTATAAAGTATATATGTATTTTGATAGTTTGTCAAGGTTTTGATTTTATTTCTAAAGCCTTGCATACGAGATACATAGATAAAATAATCAAAAATAAATCCATTATTCTCCGATTTTCTCAAGATACTCGCGGCCTTTAGCGGTCAAACGACGGCCACCCTGTGCTACCTCCATCAGACTGTGCTTGAGCGGATACAATTCAAACTCTGCACGGATTGCGTTTGTCGAAAGACCAGTAACCGCACTCAAATTTGTGAGCGAACAAATATACTTGTCCTTGAGAACTTTTAGAATTTGTAGCTCGGTATTTTCGACACCCAGCGGTAAAATTCCAAGAATATCTTTGATTTTCCCCCAAATAGCCTTATCAATGTCAGTCACCCCATGACGGCGCGCATACTGAATAATATTATCTTTAGCCATCAGGGTAGCGTTACGCGCATTGCCACGGCAAACACTTGCAATATCTTCAAGCGTTTCGGGGCAATAAGTAACGTCTTCACTATTATCTTCAATAATCTTAGCAAGATCTTGACGCTTATACTCTTCCATGTGAATCATCTTGCAACGATCTTTGAGGGGGCTAATAACTTTTTGAGGGTCGGTAGTAGCAAAAATAAAGCTAACCTTTTTGAAATCAAATTCAATTTGATAATCTTCGAAACGAAGGGTATTCATATTGTTTTTATTTGGATTTAAGATTGTCAACAGGCAGGTTTGAACTTGACTCGGCATTTCGTGCGCCTCATCAAAGAAAAGCGTGATGTGTTGGTCGCGCACATAATGAAGCACAATGTCTTCAATAAACTGGCGCACGTTTTTCAGCGTGGAGCAGTTGATTGTGAGCATGGGTTTAACGCGCCCCAAACTTGTAGAGCGCAAATTCTTGGCAACCTGTGTTGCAAGCATGGTTTTACCCTGTCCGCGCTGACCAACAATAAACAGGTTGGGCAGCAGTTCAGTTTTTTCAAAAGCGTCAACGTAAAAGCCCAAAATGTTTTTAGTCTTTTCTTGGCCTATCATTTCATCGAAGTAGTTCATATTGTCAATATACCAGTATTTTTACAGTTTACAAGGACTATTTTACAATTTATTACAGAATAAATTTTTAAGTGTGTTAACTTAAAATATTACTGTGTACTCTTATCAAGAGCATACCCTTTTTCTTCCGCGCACTTATCGCAGCACGTTTTGAGCCATCCGTTTTTATTGCGTAGCTCGCCATACTTACCGCATACCTCACAAGTATTTTCAGACTTTCTTTCTGCAGCATCCACGGTATTGCCGATAATTCCAAAAATTACCTCATTAATTTTTTCGCCATTTACAATCGTGCTATAATAAAATCTCAGAGTCCCAAATTTTTCTTTAATTTGATCGGCTACGACTTGGACCCCAGACGTTTTAGAAAGAAAATCTAGTTTGCTCATTAGATCATCAAGAAGATCATACCAACCATCCCCACATTCCATACCCCATGCCATACAGGTTACCATTTTGTCGCCCTTATAATCGCGCAGAATGTCTGGATACTTACTTACTAGTTGGATTTCGAGTTCTTCTTTCATCTTGGTAGTAGTATAGCATCTATTGTACATTCGTCAAGAGGATAATCGTAATATTCCCCTTTCCACCAATATTTGTCCGTGGGTCGATATTTAACTTTAATTTCACGAACTTCTTGAAGAGAATCATATCCTTCTTCATAACCCGATACTAAAACTATTTTAGCAGGGTTATGTTGCTGTAGTTCTTTTATTAATTGTCCAACTGTCATGCGTTTCTTTCTTTTAATTCTTTAACAATATTATGCATTATTTTTGATGCCCTATCAAGTATTTCTACGTCATCTTTCTTAACAGAGTAATCTGGGTCTTTTTTAAGAATATTCTCTAAATTCCAAACAATATTGAATATGGTTTCAGAGTAGTAATTCATTAATTATAGCAATTTTTTATTGTAATTAATTCCAAAATCAATAGCGTCTCTAACGCTTTCAAACTCGGCCCAATCTTGCTCTACAAAATTAGTTGTATATACAGTACCTTTACCATCTTTGGATACAAGAGCAACAACTTCATGCCCTTCTTGCAACCAATCTAATCTTTGTTTATCAGTTATCATATTTTTATTTCGTTTTTTTTTCGTAAATATCTCCGACTTTATAAGAATGTCCTGAATACGCTTTTTTAAAAATTAAACCGCGATGTGTTTTTTGATAATTATTTGCGACTCTATAGGCTCCTCTAGAAAATCCACGCGAAATCAAATCATTTACTCCAGAAATGACATGTTTGATAATATTACTAGAGTCAATGGCAATCAAGTCAAATTCATAAGATGGGCACTTTTTTCCATTATCGCCTTTTTTTACTAAATATTTTGATAAAGGCCAATTATTTTTTTTGACATTTAATTTCATATGCTTTGAGCTATGAGAATTTCTATCAACTGCTGATAAATTACAAAGACGATTATCTGTTGAAATATGGTTAATGTGATGAATACATTTACTTAAAAGAGTTTTGGGGGAAAATGATAAGTATACCAATCTATGAACTCCAATTCGTTGTACCGCCTTGTCTTTAGCTCTATATAAACCTACAAACCAGTATTTACAACTACCACCTTTTCTAGAAAAATGCCCTTGAAGCTTTTTATTTATTTTAGAATGTTTATTCCTAACCTCTCCATAGTTAGACACTTCATATGTTTCTGGAAAATAATAAGAATCTACCCATATTTCTTTTTGTTTTTTCATAACTTATCGACAAGCGTATCAAAATGCTCTCCAGTTCGCAAATTTCTTAAATACAACTCTTTAATTTGTTGCAAATTTAATCGGCGCAATTTTTCGTAACGATCATGTCCGATTTTGTATTCGTCGCGCTCTAACAGTGCAGCGGTGCGTTCGGATACCGCTTCAGTCCACGCTTTTAAAGCACGACCCTGCTCAACTTGACATTCATCGCGCTCGTCTTTATATTTTTTGGCAAGCTCCATCGCGGTTTGAAAAAGTTCTCTCGCTTTATCACGCCCTTCCACGGCAAAACTTTCGCGCTGCAAGGCGGCGTGTTTGGCTTGATCCATGACCTTTAAAAGGGTTTTTAATTCATTAATATCTTTGTCTTTAACTTCGACAAGTGCTTCCCAAAAACTTTCTGGTATTTCTTCTTTCATAGCTCCCATATATCCCAATATACTCTATCTCCACATTGATCGCAAGATTCTTTTTCCATTCCATTATAATGTACTTGGAATGTCTTTACAATGTCTAGCACAGACATGCTTCCATTAGCGAAGCCTTCTTTGATCTGTTCACAAAGATAATCTACAATTTCTTTTTGTTTTTCTCTGGGCACATCATCTATTTCTTCATCATTAATAGTGAAGCCAAAATATAGACAACCCTGCGTTTCTACAAATTTATATTTCATTTTAATAATCTCCCAGAGCCTTGCTGCTTGGACTATAATGCGCGATTACCGTCTTTAAAGCTTGTAAACAGTTGGTATTATATATAATATCCTCTTGAACGTAACGCTTTGGATTTTTAATCTTTTTTAATTTTTTTAAATCTGAAGACATAAAATCCCTCTGTTCTTCTAGACCATTCAAAATGATTTCATCTAGGCTATCGTCTGTAATTTCAATTTTCATATTGATTTATTTAATGATATTATATTTTTTTGATTTAAAAGTCAACTTATTATTTCGTAAGCATAATTACCGCCTTCCATTTGAGATGCGGATTTATGTTTCCAAGCGTCACAAGTCCAATCGTAACGCACAACAAAACTGTTAAAATCTTTTTCCCACTCTACGCGCCCACGCGCCATTGGCACATCGGCTACTGGATATGGTTTAGATGGATCAACTTCATAAACATTCTCGCCAACGTGCGCGCGCACATATTTCTGAATATAAACCAGAACCTTATCGCCCTTGTTGATTTGTCTATTATGAATGTCTTTAAGCCAATTATCATTCATATTATTTCTCAAAAATATGCCCAACAACTTCAATAGTATCTTCCATAATTTTATCAAGAATTTGAAACCCATCTTTGCCGAAATAGAATCCAGCAAGACGCTCATCATAATAAACTTCTTGATTTTTGTAATCAATTACGTCACGGTCGCTAAGGTCCATAGTGTAGTTACAAGAGAAATTAATAATGTCGCCCTCATAAACTTCCACGCCATTCTTGTCTTTGAGTCCTGTGAATTGTTGTGGAATAAGAAGATCATATTCTTTCTCATCAAACAATTCATCTACAAGACCATTGTATTTGTAGTCTTTTATAAATGCTTTGCCAGCAGGACTCCAGAATCGAAATTTAATTTTTCTATTCATTTTATTTAATTTAAATTGTTCAAAAACAAAATCACTTATTTCTTTTTTTCTTTTTCTTAATTCATCAATTTCTTCTGAACTTAAATCATATGGAATCTTCTTATTCATTACTAATTTTTTTTATCATCTCTTTATCAGCTAACCTATAAACCTCCCAGAAGTCTTCTTTGTCTTCATTCTCAATGTATAGTAGCCTATCACAAACTGAAGTCAACTCTGTGCAATTTTCCTTCTTGTTGTATTTTAAAGTTGCTATGACATAATTTGTTTCTGGATTATCGAAGCAATTTTTGTCAATTGATCCGCATTTACACTTGATATATGTTCCACAATCCTTCCAACCATCTTTGATATAGTTCTCAAGTTCACCATAATATCGATTAGGATGATACTTTACAATATCAACATGCAGATCAGCATCTTCTGGAGACTTACCAATGTATACAGCTTTCTCTGCACCAATATTGTTAATTCTTATTTTCATTATATACTAACGCTTTTTACGCTTTTGATTCTTTTTAAACTCTTGAATAAGAACTTTTGCTTCAAGCAGTACTTTACAGTTTAGTTGATAGGTATCATCTAGGCTATCAAGAGCCTTCTCAATGCTCGCTTCGAGCAAATCAATTTCAGTAATTGTGTTAGTGGGTAGTTCTTTTTTCATTGTTCCCGAGTCTATCCTGTTTAGGAGGGGATGTCAATACATTTGTGAACTTCTAGACTTCTCCCAATCAGGAGACGGCGGATTACAAACGCCATGAACCCATGTAGAATGATCTACGGATTTTTTCGCGCGTTCAAGCTCTCCAAGTAGTTTAGCCTCACGATCCCCACTCATAGCGAGCAAACGGCACTGTTCTAAACACTCCGCGCGCGCCTCGTTGCGCTCTTTCCTCGCGTCTGAGAGCAACTTCCGCAGAACTGGAACACACCCGCAATGAACCTCGTCGGAATGGTCGGACTCGACGTGTTTGGCCGAGTTTTCCCAATCAGAAAGTTTCTCTAACGCCTCGTCAAGTTCGCGCGTAACCCGCGCCCATGAACTTGCCTTGATTTTAATTGTAAGTTCGTCAGTCATTTATGTATGTCTCCATATTCAATATCATAATTTTCAGACAAAAACTCATCAAATTCAAGAATCTCTTGATTGTCATGCAGGAAATTGTAATTATCAAAATAATTCATAAGATGATCCGCACCATCAGCAGTAAGACGCAAATCAACTACAAGCTGTTCGAATCTTTGCGAGAGCATTTTGCTTACCTCACTACGAAACTCCATTTCCTTGTAGATAACATCTTCGGGATGCCTACCGTCTTTTGTATAGTCTTTTTTAGTGATCATATTTGAATACTAATAGGTTTTTATAAACGTGTCAATCTATTTTCTTAAAAAGAAGATTGCACAAAAGATAGAGTAATGTGCCATCTACCCAGTCAATTTTAACCAAACCAAACACTTTAGGGCAAAAAATATTCCAGAGCATCGCAATCGGAATACCCATTATGAATGCGGCGATTATAAAAATACAAATTGAAACGGCAAACGGCCACAAGATCTTAATAAAAGTTTTCATTTTAAAATACCTCAAAAGAAACTGACGGCTTGGGAATAAGCTCTTCCGCATTGTCCTGTTTTTTAACGTCTTGTTTGGCTACAGGTTGCGCGCCAAAAGTTTCGATTTCAACTTCTGTAGTGCCGCCCTTGACTGCTGCCACTAGAGTATCGTAGTTTGCCTCAATTTTTTTACCCTCAATGCCGAGCATCTGGCCGTAACGACTCCAGATAACAACGCGCGCGTTGGGTTTTAGTACACGATTGAGTTCTTCAAGCGACACTTGCATGAAACTGCCGCTTCCAGCTTTTCTACCACGTTTTTTCATATACGTGAATATTAATGAATTTTTATGGATGCGTCAATCTATTTTTCTACCAATTTTACGACTACAAGATTATCACTAGACTCTAAATCCCATTCGTTAACAATTAATTCCGCGCCTTCAAACTCAAAAAGTATTTTGGCTTTTGGGTTCTCTTCTTCTAACAATTCAATAAGTTCTTTAATTTTCATATATTTTAATTATCAATAAATTCTCTGGCCATCTCTAAATAACCTTCATTATCAAGATATTGTCTTAAAGCTTGAAAATCATCTCCTGATAATGGACCCTTTACACGAACTTCAATATCATAGCCATCGTAATCAACGGGTTTTATTCCTATATTAAAAGGCCTACCTTTAAAAGTTAATTTTGTATAATACGTATCCATATTAAAAAAGGAAGCGGTGGGATTCGAACCCACGGAGGCTTTTAGACCTCGGAAATTTAGTAAATTTCTCTCGTAAACCGCTTGAGTACGCTTCCATATTTTTATTCTTTGATTTCAAACACGGCATTTCCAATAAATTTTGTGAGAGTTTTATATCCACTGTAGCTTACACCGCTACTAATACCGCCCCATAAATCAGAAACTAGTTTATTTAGGCTTAAAAGATCGTCTTTATTGATATCTTGTTCCCTGCCTTCGCTATGACGTTCAGCAGCCCCTTTAGACATGATTTGTTGAAGTTCTGAAGCTCCACCCCAAAACTTATAAATCTCATCAATAACGTGCTGCGATTCTTTAGCGTGTGCAAAATAACCGCCCATAATTATATATTCAGCACCAGCACCAAAAGCCTTTACTGCACACCCTGGATTAGCAATTCCGCCATCAGCCACTAAAAGTAAATTACTATTAGTAGAGTCAACCCAAGTGGCACATTCATTAATTTCGGTAATTTGGCCGCGATTGTATCCAGTCATTACGCTGGTATTACAAACGCTCCCACTCGCAATACCACACCTAAAATAAATTGGTATTCCTAAATAAATAGAAAGATTCTGATAATCCGTAAGAATGGTATCGCTATGAATATTCCCAAGCATTATTTTTTTAATCTGTTTTTCAGATTTATGAAAGATCTGTGACGCAAATTCAATTACGTCTGACATATACCCATTAGCTACATCAATAATAATATTCTCTACTCCTTGATGTATAATAGCTTCTATATTTTCTAAATCTTTTAATCCTACGGAAACCCAAACTCTTTTAATTTGAGTATTTGGATCGGTCATGTTCATAAATACGTCATTAATTAATTTTAATCTGTCCTGTATAGTTGAATTAAAACGATGTAAGCAAACAGATAGTCCGAGTTCAAGAGCTTTTTTTGCAAAGATCGGGCCAACGATTGACTGCATTGGGCTTACCATAATGCGCCATTTTTCCTCTGGAATTTCGGATCGTGACGAAATATCTGTTGGTTGCGCAATCAAATTTACATCATCATAATAAATTGAACTGGATTTCAATATAGTCATACAGCTTTGGTTTGTAGAAAAGTATCGTTCCACTCAATAAATTCTTCGATTTCTTCTTTTAGATTGTTTTCAAAATAATCAACCAACCAAATTTCATTTTGGTCTTCTTCCTGCATCCTTTTGTGCGCTAAAACCATTGAGTCTGATAATTCTTCGGTTGGAATTGTTAATAGCCATAATATGGCCTGATTAAATTTATGATTATTTTGTTTTTTCATTTAGCGATTATCTCCGCTTCCACCAATCTGATTGCGTTCTAGGCGACTTTTGAGTTTTTCGATATTACAAAAGCAAACTTCTCCAAGAGATACGCTAAGATCATTAGCAAGAGCGGCGCAATACCACATTACATCACCTAATTCTTTAATAAGATCTTTTCTTACTTCATCAGACAGTTCACCACCATTATCGCGCAAAACTTTCTTAACTTTATTTGCCATTTCACCAGTTTCCCCCGCCAATCCAAGCATAGGGTAAATGAGTTTGTCTTTATAAATAGCCGTTTTCGCGGCTTCCTCTTGGTATGTATTTATGTTCATAATTTTTATTCTATTCTGTTATCCAGATAATGCTTGATTCATCAACGTATTCGTCTACTGAAATTTTAGCTGTTTTAAGATCATACCCCTGATCTTTATATTCACACTCGCGTTCATAAGCTGTAGCCTCTTCGATATTTTCGTATTCATCGTAAAAATAATCTTTGCCACAACAATCACATGTTTGATTATCAGGGTCAATACCAAAGGCTTCTCGAAATGTTTTTACAGCTGTTTCAAGCGATCCATCTATATAAATATGCGTATAGGCAGTTTTTAATTCCCCACCACTATGCATATCCATAAAACGTGTTACTGGTTTTTTATTTTTTTTCATATACGATTTGTGTTTTGATTACGCGAAGTTTATCTTTGGTTTCATTAGCTTTAAACCTTTCTACCTCATTTTTAGCCATTTGTAAAGTCTTATATTTAATAAAATCATACTGTACCCAAAGATTAGCTAATTTGTTAAAGTTTTCAATTATGTAATAAGTTTTCATAGAAAGTGGTGGCGCAGGTGGGACTCGAACCCACACTTGACAGATTTTAAGTCTGTTGTCTCTGCCATTGGACTACTGCGCCGTATAAATTACTATAGGTTGTTTTTGGTATTCAATCAAGATAAATTATGGCGTTCCCAACAGGGATCGAACCTGTAACCTACGCTTTAGAAGAACGTTGCTCTATCCAATTGAGCTATGGGAACATTTTTTAAAAATTTTACAGCTTTCATAACACCCTTTAAATCATCACCCAGTTTACCAATACCAGTATTGCATTTATCACACAACCATCCACGAAATTTATCAGTTTTATGATCGTGATCTAGGCACCACTTGCGCGGAATTTCGCCACAACATTCGCAAAATTCTGGTTTTGGCGGCGCGTTCTTATGAAGCTCTTTCCTAATTTTAACATGTTGTTTGATGCAATCTCTGCAACGCATATCTAAATTGTCTTTATATAAAGAGTGCCTTGGGAATTCTACTATATCTTTTTCAATTTTACAATATACACAGGTTTTCATATAAAAGCTGCCAAGGTTGGGATTGAACCAACGACATTTCGTTTAACAGACGAACGCTACTACCACTGAGCTACTTGGCATAATAATCATGATATTTCAACATTCATATCCTTACATATGTCTTTTAATGCATGATAAACATCTGATGGAATCTTCCATCGTAAATCGTCCTTTAAATCGTTAATTTTTTGCCAAGCGTAACCATACAATCCATATCTCAAAGAATAATATATCTCGCACAAGCGAAACCATCTTTTCTGGGGAAAATTATGTTCATTGTCTCTTACTGCTCTCCCCATTGATTCAATTAAAGTAATTAATTGTTGATCAGGCGCAGTAATTCTAGGATATCCATACTGGTTGATAATATTTGAGTTGTCGCTCATTAATGAATGATACAACTTTTTTTTATAAAATCAACGCTTTTATCTAACGCTCACAATCTTTTTTACATTATCTACAACAACTGTTGGTACCTCAGCGTTTTCTTCTTCTATTTCTTCTTCTTCTTTATTTTTAACGCCACGAACCATATAAACAATAATAGTATCAACAATCTCTAAAAGAAGAGCTAGTGCAAAACAAATAACCGCAGTAATTTCAAAACGTGTTAATGCGCCAAAAGATAACTGAATTACATTCTCAGTAGAGAACTTAACGTACTCTGGTTCAACACCTAATTTAGAGCTTACCATGTTTACGCTAGTATTAAGACGAACAACCGTATCAGCTAATTCATCAAAAGTTTTTGCACGATTAACTTCGAAAATTAAACCCTTATTATCTTTAGAAGAAACCAGTTCATTAATCGCATCTATACCCTCTTGGTAAGATTTATATCTGGTTTCATAATCTTTGGTTAAACGACTAATTTCTTTTTGTTTATTATCTTCTAGTTCTTTTCTTTCTAATTCAGTTCTCGCCTCGGCCTTCCTAACTTCTGATTCAAGCTCTTTAGACTTTGGACCGATACCTATTCTACCGCTTGTGGATCGCCCAGACACGCCCTGCGTTTCATCTATAAATGTTTGTTGTGCGTCCACCACTTCTTGTGACAGGCTTGATTTTTTTGAATTAAAATCCTTTTCTGTTTGTACCAATTTTACATTATAGTCTTTATCTAACTCGATAATATTTTCATTTATAGCTTTTCGCGCTTCTTTATCAAAATAATTTAATTTTTCTAATACTTCAAATTTTGTATTAACAAGGGATTGTCTGATACTTGTTTCTGAATAAAAGCCAATAAAATCAAAAATTGTGGGTAATAAACTAATAGCAATACATAGTATAGCCATATTTAAAGTAAATAATTTGCGCCCATACATTATAATCTTAATACAGTAAGGTAAACCAACGACGGCAATAGCTGCTAAAAATACTAAAAATGCGTTCCACTCGACAAGAATAAGACTTAAAGCGTGGTAAGCAAAAGCCATTGCGACTATCATTACAATACCATAAATAGTATTTAAACCGTTAGCGGCAATTTTATTATCAGTTTTAAAACCAAATAAAGTAGGGAATTTTTCCGCCCCTTCTTGATATGTATTGATCATCTAGTTTATTACACTTTAAATATTAAAATAATTTATAAATTGATTAATAGTATATTCACAATTTTTTACCTTTTTACCCTTTTGAAAATGAATGAATCCTTTGATATAGCACTCGTTTTGAAATTTATGCGTAGACGGGCTATCAGAATCTAAATAAGTATAAAATATTTCATTATAAAACTTAAATAATTGAAACATCCATACTTGCTCTACTAAAACTGGCATAATTTGTATTGTTATATCTTTATTATTTAAATTGTTAGAATATACTTCCTCTATATGACTTTTATTTTCACGCACATATTCTAATATTTCATTAGAGGCTTTTTTTAAAAATTCAAAATTTTGACCACCAATTATTCCACAATTATAAGATCTTGCTATACTATTTAATGTTTTTTCAGGTTGTATACCCACAATTTTTTGAAGTATTTTAATATTTTTATCAAAATAAGATTCTGAATGTAAACATACAATATTTTTTTTCAAACATAACTCATCAAATTTAAATAAAAACAAATCAAAATCAACATGTAAAAAAGGTTCATTCATCTTCGACATGGATACCAATTTACTCATACTCCAAAGGCTTTTCGGAATATTTTCCATTTCATAGTCTTTTATTTCATGAATTTCATTGTATGGAACGCTTTTAAAATGTTCGATGCTACCCTTATCTGCAAATAAAACTGTTTCGAACCCCTTTGCTTGAATTAAAAAATTTGATATTTTAGCTAATTCTAAAGAAGATGTTTTATGTCCAACGGCATCAGACCAATTGCTAAAAATAAATTTCATATTATATATTAAGGTAATATTTAAAAAAAATCTAATGATAACACGACTTCTTAATAAAAATTACCTTAATAACATTGTACCAGATGGTCTGATTCGAAAATATAAATTTATTTATTTAGATCATGATAATAATGAAAATCTTTATAATATTATCTATAAAAGATTAGGAATAATTTGGTCTTCAGAGGGTTCAGATATACGTATCAAATATGTATATAAAGATATGCAAGAATTCATGAATCAATTTGATATACACGAATTCAAAGATATTTATGAAGCAACTGAATATATATATGATAAAAATACTATAAATAATTATTTAAATATAGAAAATATTTTATATATAAATAAATATCAAATATACTGGGATGATTTTTTTCTAAAAAGTAAGGATATATTTGGAGATCCTTTTAAAATTATTTCTACTGAATATCCATCCCGTACGGAATAGGAGAATCGAACTCCTATCTAGGCTTTGGAAGAGCTTCGTTTTAACATTAAACTAATTCCGCAAAAAAATAATGGGCCTATTTCTAGACCCATTATTAGTTTCTTGAATGGGATTTGACTCAGAAAGCAAATTTCAATCCAGTGCGCGCCAAGACTGCACCGCTATCACTAGCTTCGGCATTGTAAAGCCAACGTGCGTCAGCAAAAATACCAATATTATCTGTGAATCGGTATTCTAATCCGCCACCAACAGTGCCAGCTAGTACTGCGTCATTATTAGAACCGTAAACAGCTCCGAGTCCAGCCATAACATATGGAGACAAGTTCCAACTGCAAATTGGATAACGCAAGAACAGGTTACCAAAAGTACCCCATTCTGTAGCGTCATTACGCGCCGCCAAACTTTGTTCTACTCCAAGACCAATATACTTGAGAAAAAACACGTTGACTGCAGCGCCACCGCCCCATCCTGGATTACCCTCTTGATAGAACCCGCCCGTGCCAAAAAGGTCGAGTTGGAGTTCGGTGTCACGAAAACGACAAGTGTCTTCAATAACGTTTTTATTTGATTTAAAATCAGTGCCAGCAATGACTGAACCAGTCGTTACCAACATGACTACTGCGATTTTGATATATTTCATCATAGTCTTATATTATATGTAAAATTGGTAGGGATGTCAATTCTTTTTTTAAATAGTATTTGAAGGGTTTTGGCCTAGAACTTGTCCCTTACTTAACGAAGCGTCCGCGAGGTTCGCAGACCTATCAACGTCAAAGCCTGTATTGAATAATGCATAGCGTCATAGCTTTATGTAGCCTAGCTCGACTAGCTTAGAATGAGCACCCCCAACACACTAACAGGCAAAGAGAGCGCATCCCGATCTGGAAAGGTTTACTACTGCCAGATCTTATATATTATTACATTGTTTTTAGCTTAATGTCAAATATTTTTTTCTAATCTTTCTACCAACTGTTGCAAAAGTTTAAGTATAGCAGTGTTTTCTTTTTTATCATTGTAATAATGATCTAAAAATTCATCCTGTATTTTTTTAATATTTGTTATACATTCTTCTGACCATGCCCTTGAGGATAAATATTCTTTAGATTTTTTATTAGGTTCGGCTGATGCTGTCATAATTTTAATAAAGTCATTGTATTATATTACACGTATAGTATAGTACTCCTACTTGGATTTGAACCAAGGTTTGTCCGTTATAAACAGACCGTTCTAACCAATTGAACTATAGGAGTGTTTAAAGCTGCCTCGCTACGACTCGAACGTAGAAAAGTTTCTCCAAAGGAAACCGTGATACCATTTCACCACAAGGCATTTAATTGTTTTCTTTCCAAGTTATTACGCAATTATATCTTCCATCCCCCAGTGGTCTATAATTGACACGAATAATTGTCCATTGATATCCATTCGGTGCGCTACCGATTGCCATCATATAGGCGTCCCCTCTATTATAACCATTACCAGATGCGGTATAATCTGCAAAGGTAATAGCGCAAGAAAGAATTATCGAAAGTAAACTAAAAAGAGTTGTTTTCATTAAATACCATATGATTTTTCAATGCGCGGCCCAGTGCAATACGATTGCCGAGTTTACGATTGTAATTGTCCTCTTTACTACAAAGGGCAACACCATAAGCATCTTTACCTTCTGGGGAAGTTAGCTCAATCATTGTTACACGATCTGCAAGATGACGCACTGGTAGTCCCACTTCGTCGCTATACAAATCTGGATAGTCTTCCATCCTGCCGTGCATTACGCGAACTTTCCATCCAGCGCGCCGAAGTTGGTGAATTGTGGGGATTTTACTCGTATTGATGTTTATACTATTATTCATACCCTAATCATATAATATTTTGCGAATAGGTCAAATAAAAAATAGCGGGAATGGGATTTGAACCCATGCATGGAAGCTTATGAGACTTCTGACTTAACCACTTGTCGATCCCGCAATTAAACTCTATATAATGATATACACCTAAAACAAAATTTCTAAACTTGTTTCTCCGTAATCTGGCATTTCAGTTTGTATCAGTGGTCCAGTTTTGTATTCTTGAGACACGGTTCCTTTGATATTTATTGTTTCTGATAAGGGGTATCTTGCAGTCAGAACGTGTTTACCTTTTGTAAATTCTTGATTACTATATCTTGTTCCAGTAATCTCTCCTTTTAATTGTATTTTTTCAAGATGATGGCAACTACTTATCAGTAGTAAAGGTATTATTAATAACCTTTTCATTGTTCTATCAATTCAACCCTTTTATAAATCGGAGAGTCTTCTAATACTCTATATTTAGCAGGAGTCCACTCGTTAATATTTTTACATTGCGTTCTGGTTTGTAATCTTTTTCCGTCTTTTCCTATATATGTAAACTGGTATTTTTCATTAAAATTCGGTCCTAAATTTATTTCGTCTTTCCATAAATATTTGATTGGAGATTTAAGATTTTTAATTCTCATTTCTTCGGAATGAGGAATATGAAAAATAGAATTAGAGCCAATCGATTTGTTTATATTTATATTATATTTTTTTTGTATTCTATGGTAAAGGTCTGAATCTTCAAATCCCCAAATAGCATCTATATTTTCATTATAACCTTCTTTAAAGTGTTTTTTGTTTACGATAAGAAAACCATACAGTTTATAATCCAAGTCAAGGTTTCCCGCATAAAAACAGTTTTTCAACTCTTTATCCGCCGTTAATGATAAATTATCCAACCAAGAACTGTGATCTCTACCATGAAGTTGCGAAGTGCTCGTATTATAATGATCTGCATCCAATTTAATTAGAATTTTATTTTCTGGATCAGTATTTTGGAAAGCAAGATTCCACGCCAAACAGCGATAAAAATATTTTTGGTTTTCGACCCGAATGATTTTAATATTCCCATATTCGTTTATTTGTTCTTTGATAATTTGATTTTCTATCAAAGGCTCCGAAGAACTCCAATCTACAATTACTAAATCTTTAATTTTATTTATTTTTGCCCAAGAGGATAAAGTAGCCTCTAATGCTTTTTCTCTATTCATCGAGGCGAAAATCGCAGAAAACATAAATTTATTTTACGCTTTTAGTAGTATTTTTTTTAAAGTTTTTTTTCTTCCAACTAATTAAATCATAGTTATCACGATATTTTTTAGAAAAACAATTACGAGGTTTGTCACCTTTGCCAGCGCCAGTATTTTGATTATTTTCCATTATGTATTATATATGTTTGAATTTTAAATTAAAAAATTAATAGAGATGGTAGGACTTGAACCTACAACCCCCGCCTTATCAAAGCGGTGCTCTAACCAGTTGAGCTACATCTCTGTCACGGAACTGACGGGGCTCGAACCCGCAACCTCCGCCGTGACAGGGCGGCGCTCTAACCAGTTGAGCTACAGTTCCAATACTAAATATTAATCAAATTTGGGGCAATCTGCAAGACTTAAAGCATTAGAATCTTGTTCTGAAAGGATTGGGTTATCAATTCCCCAATCTATATTTAAATTTTTATCATTCCACGCTAACACGTAAGAGTCTTTTTGTAAATAAAAATTTGAACATTTATATTCAACAATTGTATGATCAGACAAGCTAACAAAAGCATGGGCGAATCCAATCGGAACATATAAAATAGAACTATCATCTAAATAATATTTTTCGTGTTTGCCGAAATTGGGCGAAAACAGTCTTAAATCTACAATAACATCCATTATTTTACCATACATACAATGTATTAATTTTGCCTGTGGTTGATCTAATTGATAATGTAATCCGCGCAGAACATTTTTTTGTGAGACGCTATAATTTTCTTGCACCCATTGCGGACAATTTTGTAAAACAGTTTCATTTTCAGAATCAGTAACTTGCCTATAGATTTCTTTATTAAATTTTTCCACAAAATATCCACGCGAGTCATTATATTTTTTTAAATTAATTGTAAAAGGTTCTTTCATAATATTAATGTTATATTTTTTTTATTTAAATATCAATCTTTTTATTGACAAACAGTGTAATAAAGCTTATCATTAGTTAGTTCTTTGAAATTTTGGGCGTGTACTGGTTTCGACATTTAGTTGAAATTAAAAGCGCATGTCGAGGTTAATCGATGGCCTCGTAAAAAATCGATTAAAAACCAAACGCAGAAGATAATACTGATGCAATCTTGGCTGAAGCAGAATATATCTTCAACAATGCCTCCGAGTTCCTCGGGGAAGTTGAAGAAGAGTACCTCTTAGCAGCCTAAGATCCTTTAACCTAGATCCTCTAAGGGTTAATTGATAGCAGAGGTTATTGAATTGTGGACTATATCAATGTAACAAAAAAAATCCTCCGTATGTAGATTTGCGATAATAATCTATAGGCAGACTTAAAACTAAGGTTAGTGTCGCCAAGCAGCCTAAAAGTCCAAGTTACCGTATGGTGGCTAAAATGCTAAAGAAACTAAAACATGTAGACCTTTTAATATAAATTAAATGGACAGGGGTTCAACTCAATGGGTTGACTTAGCAGTGATGCTTCGATTAAAACTGGATGAATTGCTGGAAAGCTAAATCATAAAATATGATATGCCAATCAGCAGCCAAGCTAAAAATACATTTTTAGAAGGTTCAGAGACTACTGGAGAGGTAAAGCCCTCTTAATAACCAGATTAGCGTCCAGCTCTGATATAACTAATCAGATGAAGATATAGTCCACAATTTAAATATTCTTTAATGAATATACTAAGAAATTAGTTTTTAAATTAGCCCCTCACGTCCACTTCTTTAATAAGATTCATAAAATCTAACATCTGTTGATGAGTAAGGATTCCTTTCGCATAATTTATATTACGACTAACGTATTGAATATTTCCAAGCTCATACCCTTTTGAAGAATCAATCCTGTCTATCGATGCCATTTTATATGAAATTGCGGGATTCGGATTTGCAGATCCAATTGGTAAAATTAATTTAATTTTTGTATATGAACAAACTCCACCGCTTTCTTCCCAAATTTTTTTTAAATGCTCTATTTTTAAATTACATGGTTTTCTATTTGGCTTATTTAACGTACGTAAAATATATTTAAATGGACATTTGGCATCTTTTCCAACATAACCACGTTTTAATATACCCTTCTTTTGAAGATCTATTGCCCTTTCCTTTGCTAAGGCTCTTAATTCTGGTGTATTGCGGCGACAACCACAACCTTTGGTTCTCCCCCTACGAATATCTCGCCAATTAAATAATTTTAATGTACCACAAGTACATTGACATTTTACTTTATCATTCGGAAGCACTTCTAAAATAGTTAAATGATTAAATGTTTTACCAATACAATCTTTACGTTTCATATTTTTTAATTCAATTCTTTACAGGGACTAATAATATTAGCTCCTTTATTTTTAAAACTATTAAAAATTATACTACTAAACTTACCTACTTCAATATAAAAAGTTAATTCTTTTCCATCATTCCAATAATACTTATTTCCATTTTTATAAAAACGATTTGTATAGTCCCCTTCACCAACAATATAACATGGGCGAATTATTGTATGATTAGAAATATTTTTTACTATATAATCTTCACATTTCTTTTTATTAAAAATATACATAGCCATTTCGTAATGTTCTGGCGCGACATTATGAAAGGGTAGGAAATCTACACCACTAGTCGATATAAATATATATTTATCAAATTTTACATAATTAAGAGTATTAATTAATTGCTCCAAATTATAGCATGAAAAATCTATTATAATATCGTAATAATTGTTATTTAAATTTTTGCATGTATCAATGTTATTCCTGTCTATTTTGATATTGACTTCTCCAGAAATGCCCCGATTAGCTAAAGTAATATCATAGCCTTTATCTTTAAGAACTTTGGCAAAATGTTTTCCGACGAATAATGTTCCACCTAATATTAATATTTTCATTTAAAAAAATCGTTACAAAAACTTAATACAGATATTATCATTATAGGACCAAAATATCCAATTCTCATAAATATTGTAATACAAACATGCATCAATATTGCATATATAATAGCAAAATTTCTAGTTTCTTTAATGAAGAATAGGGCTGGGGCAAAATATTCAAATATCAATACAGACCATGTTATAGATTTAGAAACAATATTTTTCTGCCAAAATTTTAAACACCATCTCGTACCCCAAATCGGTGTAGCAATAGCATTTTTAATAGTTTCACCATCTAACCAGTAAGTATCTCTTAATTTATAAACAGAAGACCAAAAATAAATCATACAAATACTAATTTGTAAAACCCTAATCCCAGTTCCATTAATGATATTTTGATTAGAAGATAATCCTAATATATTATCAAGCGAATATTGTGATCCACAGTCAGTTATAGCTAAACATATGATTAATATTCTTGAAATACTATCTGCCGCACTATAAATAATAGGTAAAATTCTATTTTGTATTGACATTAACATTATTAAAAATACAAACAGAGATATATTTGTAAAAAATCCAATTAAAGAAAAGAGTCCAGAAATATAAAAACTTATAAAAATAAATTTTTGAGCAGGAAATCTATCATTAAAAATACTAAATAATGATAATTGGAAATTAAATTGCTTAGCAAAATTTTTATAGTCATTATTTCCGAATGGTCCGTTTGGAGACGAAAAATTCCAAGCGTCTTTTCTAATCCAAAATAAACAAAATAATAAATAACCCGTTGAAATAATTCTCAAAACACAGGCGAAAGATGAGTATATTTCATAATTAAATAAAAAATTTAAAATTTCTAAAAAACTAATCATATTTCCATTCCGATATTTGTTCTATTCTTATTGGATTATTTCGAATAGATAAACTTTCTTCATTAAAAGAGTTAAACCAATGTTTTTCAATTTTAATAAAATTACAAATTTCATCTTTATTTTTATAAAATTTTTGTATTTCTAACTCTATAAAATTATTTAAAAAATTTTGAAACCATAAGTAATAAAAAGTTAAAGTTAGAGATGTTAGATCATTATTAAATTTATAATTACCCACCCGTTTATCTTTACGTAAATACCATGTATAAGTACTTTTATTAGAAATGGAAGTAATTTTAATATCCATAAATTGATTATTCATGCTCATAAATAATATCCACGGTATATAAAATCTTAATTCTGTAACTATTTTATCTAATTTTGTATTGCCTAATTTTAATATACTATAAATTGGATTTTCAACGGACCCTCTCATAAAAACTAACATAAAAAACATTATGATTCCAACTATACATTGTAAATAAAAAAACATTAATTATTTTTGTAATGATTAAAATTTAGGGCAAATCACATAACTCTTCATTAGGAATCCATCTTTCAAAAGAATTTTCTATTAATAACCCGTGCTTTTTAAATTCATCACGATTTGTTCTTATATAATATTCTAAATTTGAATGAAACCATTGAACCATTGCAGAACGATAAAATTTAGACTTTTTAAACCCATGAAAAGACTTAGGGCCGATTTGAAACATAAAAAAACTATTATTTATTGGCTGAATTATTTTTTCTAATTCATAATCATAATTTTTATAAATTGCAGTTCCACCACCCATTTCGTCACTACCATCGGTATCATTATTAAAATAATATAACCCAGCAACGCTTCTCATTATTTTTTCAGTATGTGGCTGTTTGTATTTAGAGTCATCAGCGTATATACAGTCTCCAGTAATTTTTACTTTTTTAGAGTTATCCGTAATAGCTGAACAAATACTCAAATCTTTATGCGGATGACCATCGCTAGTATTAGGCTCGTGATAATGAAGACTATAAGCTATATGCTGATTAAATTCAATTTTGAATAAAAAGCTTACAAAATCTTTCCAAAAGGGGCTCACAAAAAATTCATAACCATTTTTGCAATCGTCTTCTTTTATAGAATAAATTTTTGCATTATAAGTTACATTGGTGTCTCCAATTTTACCGAATTTTGGTGTAGCATCTATATATTTTTTAAAATCTTTACTTAAAGATTCGTAAATGTTATCTTTTAATAAATTTTTGATAACAATATGCGGAAAAGGGTCTGAATATATTTCTAAACTAGCTTTTTCCGAAATAAATGGATGTGATTTAAACTTATTTAAAATATCTATGACCATATTGAATAATATGGACGTACCACCCTAAAAATCAATTAAATTTTGACTACTATATAGAAGGTGTCGTATCGAATAAAGAATCGATCCTTAAAGAAGCAACACTAGTCCCAGTATTATCAATATAAATTCCACTAATATTTTTTATCAAAACACCAGAAGAGTCTGTGGCGCTACCTAAATTAAAATAAACTAAATTACCAGTAGAAGAAATATTAAAATAATTAATTGGTGTTGTGGAACTATTTGTTTTTATTTTTAAATTATAAGTACTAACATCAGAAGCCATTGCTAAAAATACCCCACTACCAGTGTTAAAAGTAAAATTAGAAAAATTATTTGTAGTTCCAGATGGAATCGACTCATTAACTGATAATTTTGCAGATGCGGAAATTGAATTACTGTAACTATAAGTGTAGTCTAAATTATTAGAGGCGGTAGTCGTGACTGTAGTCGTAAATGGCATATTTATATATACACTTAAATATTAATTATGACTCTTAATGGCCTATAGATGCCTCCAAATTAAACTCTCAAATTTTGTAAGTGCTTTAATAGCCTTATTGATTGGTAAAATTAAAACTTTCTTTTTAAACCAATTCCAAGCAGTAGTATTAAAAATGTATTTATTATACCAAAAATTGCGAATAAGCTGTTGTTTTTTAAAGAACTTGTCTAATTCTACTAATCTTTCTGTAGCGTCTTCTATCTTATATTCAAGGACTTCTATAGAATCCAAACGACCATTATTAAATTTAGCCATATAATCTATAGAGATATCGTAACCACTTAATCTAGATGTATCTGAGTAAACAGTTTCATAAGAATAAAAATTTAGTAACCCGTGAAAAGGATGTGGAATAATTTCCTCTTCAATAACTTCCATGTACCCTTTTAGAAAGGAACTATCGTCATCGCGCCATTCGTATTTTTTCTGATGAAAAAGAATCTCACCTTCTTCAGTAAGAATATAATAGTCTAAAAGATTTTCAAAGTCTTTTGTTTGAAACTCTTTTTCATAAATGTCTGGTAGTTTATCTACGACCTCTAATGGAAGAGGTAATGGATAATCGCAACGTATTGAATCGAACATTCCCATAATTAATTTAATCCATTCATTTGGTCTATAGAGTCTGTAGTAATATCGTCTCTAGATTCTATTTCCTCTTCCACAAAATCAAGAGAAGCGTTTTCTGGAAGAACGTACCCCATTCCTTCTAAAAATCTTTCAAAAGCATATAAATGATCAGTAATAGTTGCTTCAGAAGAAATTTCAATATTTACAGTGGGAAATGTTTGATCTCCAACAGTTGGATTCTCGAATACTACTTTATAAGTATGACTATTTTGATTTTTAATCTTGTACGGATTCATTATCTTTAATATATTGGGTTAAGACTTCAGTTATAATGTCATTGACTGAAACGTCACGATCACACGATTCGCCAACAAGATATTCTAGCATTTCACGCGACCATTCTCCAATTTCAATTTCCATTTTTGCATATGGTTGAAGAGTAACTGTGCCGTCATCTGTGATTTGAACAGAAAGTTTTTGATTTTGTTCCCAACCCATTTCCTCTACTTCCTCTTCAGAAAATTGAATGAACGTGTCGCGCTTTTCTTGAACTTTTTTATATTTATCCATAATCTTATTATCTTCTAATTTGAATGGTATGTCAATAGATTTCTATTGCAAATTTGAATCTTGTATGTCTTATAGTAAAAAATAGTGTCTTTTATCTCTAATTTATTATGTAAATCTTGCCAGATTAAATCTAGAAAAATAGCAGCAATATCCTCATAAAGAAAATAACCATGATATGATATAACATTATCAATTTGTGGATGGTGATTTTTAACATTCTCAATATATTTTTGAATATTTATGCGCGCCTGTTTCCATCTTACATCTAAACTTTCAATTTGTCGTTCTTTTAATAATTCATTTCTAAAATTAGGATCAATAGAATTTTTTAAATTATTTAATACAGCTGTATATAAATCTATAATTTCGTTATTCATGGTTTCATATAACTTAATTCAATTATTACTAAAGGCAAGTATACGCTCATTTTTCTAAAATAACGATTATTAAAGTTATAGAATTGAAAAGATTTCATATGACTACCCTTTCGCCACAATTGTAATGAGTATTTGCCGAGCCTTAATGTTGTTAAAAAACGAGTTTTTATCATTCAATAAACCCTTCTGCTACATAATATTTAATTATATTGTCCATATTTAGTAAAAAATCTTTTATATCTAGTGAATCATTTAAATACGTCTTATTTAATTTTATTTTATGATTAGAGAGTTGCAAAATAAAATCCCTATAATTTTCCATATAGTAAAGCGGACTTCCTCCAAAATTTTTAACTTGTTCGGAAAAGTATTTTATGTTTGAATAATAAACTTTAGGAAATTTAATTTTTGTATAGGTTATCATATCAAGAAAAATATTTAAAATATGGGGTACTTAAAGTAAAATACTCGTCAAGACTTAAAAATTCTTTCGGCATGTTCAAATAAATTTTAGGATTTTCATAGGGTTTGGGATACCAAGCTTTTTTAACGTAAGCATATAAGTAAGAAAACAAGTAGGCGTTAGCTTTTTGTATATATTTTTTACTATCAATAGGCAGCTTATATTTTTTTATTTTTTGGACGCTTCTTTTTTCGCAGTCTAATTCCAACTCAAGAGCATTTCTAAATCCTTTAATAAGTTTTTTGTTCTTAATATTTTTACCATGAATCCAATCTTCAACAATATTTAAAGCTTCTGAGTCTGGAGTCCAAACTTTTGAGCCAGCAAGAAATTGATCTAAATGGCAAGACTCATGTACAAGAACGTCTATCCAATCTTCCATTTTTTTCTTTTTGGTTGCGACCACAAGGCTATCCTCATCAAAATATCCGCTACAAGGCATATTCTCTTCGTCCACTTGACTTTTATATTCCAAGCGAAAGTTAATTTTATGCTCTACGCATTGCATAGATACATCTGCAAGTAATTTTTGTATATTTTTATTCATGTTATTCGACGAGTTGTTAAACGGCCATCACGAATAATAGCATAGTCTTTAAGATTAGTATCAAGATTCCAACTTTCATATTCAGTGTTTAATGCTGTAGCGGTTGGCTCTGGAACATAACTGTGTCCAAAAACCTGCCTTCCAATATCTGGAGAAGCAAAAAACTCATTATAGTAATCAAGCCATAAAAGTCCACCAGTATTGTCTTGACCGCCGCGAGCAATACCTATAGCAGAAATTAATGCATTCTGACAGTAAGCAACGTTTCTAAAGTTAAGCCAAACATCTGGTATAACTTCATCAACTACCTGGTTTACGGTATGACCATATGGTATCTGACTATTAACCATTCCAGCATGAGAAAAGATCCACCCCTGTGAACAGTGTGCAATTTTGAAATTTTTTACAAACCAGTCATCTTTAAGACCTTTATCGTAAAAGACTTGACGAAAAGTACTAATTTTACTTTTAGTAACTCCTGAACACCAATAGGTTATACTTGGCGCAACACTAGTATAGCCACTTTTTTTATTATTATAAATATAAGCAAGATCATGGTTTCCAACAAGAAAAATTATTTTACTATTTTTATTCCTCCAAACCAGATCCCTTAAAAACAAGCAGGTATCTTTAAAGCTAGCGACTCTAGGCGGCTCGTGAAAAGAATCGAACCAATCGCCCAAAAAAATGATTTCATCAAAAGAATCTATGTCTTCAGCCTTAAATATTTTTAAAACACCCTCTATATCTTGGTGAACGTCTGGGATAACAAGGGTCTTCATATTTCTTTTATATCATATTTTGCGTCCGAATCAACTGTTTTTATTCTTTACTTTGCAATTGAATATATCCAGCACTATTTATAATTGCGTAAGTTACTGGTAAATCACATTGCGAGCCAAGATTAACGCACTCGATCCCATCAATCATTTTATATTCTGGCATATGAGTATGTCCAAATACAACAGTATTACAACCTAAATCTTTTCCATGATGCGCTATTCTTTGCATGACTTTATCGGCAGAAGATCTCCAAGTTTTTATAGTCTTTTTTAATTTTCTTGTATACGTTTGTTTTTTATCCAACTTTTGAAGAAAGTAATAAATTGCAGCTCCGACCTCTGCAAGATAAGGTTTTAACTGTATAAGATAATCCCATCTATCACCATGAGCAAAATAAAACTTTTTAGAATTTATAGTTTCTATATGCTCAAGTTTAAAATCAAAACCTAGCAGCGCACTAATAGTTTCTAAATGTTGGTCGTGATTACCTTTTATAAAAATACATTCTTTAGTTTTTGATATTTTTCTCAAAGCAGACAAAACTTTCCATTGCTTTTTGCAAAGTCTATGGATATTATAGGAATCTAAAATATCCCCACAAACAATTAATTTATCGTATTCGGAGTCTTCTAATACCTTTAATGTTAGTTCAGCTTGACAAATTGGGCTACCAAGATGTATGTCTGAAATAACAAGTATCATTACTTACCAAATAGATAGTTTAATTTGGAGGTAAGCCACAAAGACCATTTTTCCAGCGAAGATTTTGGTGGATCAATTTTTGTTGACTTTTTCTTTCTTACTATTCTATTGGGGCTTATTACGGTTTTCTTTTTCATATTATTTAAATCCTATAGCGGGTTTCTCAAGATACTTTACATTCCCAATCAGTTTTTCATCACTTTTAGCATAATAAAGATCTGCTAAAGTCATCCCGTCTTTGGCTTCAATATCTAAATTTAAATGATCAATAAGTTTTTTAGCGTGTTTCTTTTCGAGACCCTGGAAAGAATATTCAGCTTTCAAACGCCCTTTTCTTAATAGGGCTTCGTCAATATCTTGCCGATCACAATTATAAGTTACTATAACATTTAATTTGAGAATGTCGCCAAGAATACCATCTGTCATATTTAAAAGTGTAGACACTAATGAAGGCTCATCTGATAAAGTACGTTTAGTTAAAGCTTTTTCGGCATCTTCTAAAATAAGAACGCACTCCTGTTTCTTACGAAGAAGATTTAAAATAGCTGGATTTGTAATCTCGTTCACAAATGAAGTCGGAAAAAACATTACATCCTTCTTTAAAACAGATGCTAAATAACGTATATAAGTTGTTTTTCCAGTTCCTGGAAGTCCGTGCAACATATAAAGTCCAGAGTAATTATCATGTAAGGCATCAATCAATTTATCATTAATTTCTGGGAAATCATCTCCATAATTTAAAGCAAGATTAAATGTATCTGGCAAATTAATATTGAATTTTGAAAATGTAAATTGTCCATACTCTTGATTCACCATAAAGATATTCGGTGAATTGTCTATTACCAAAAATTTATGAAACTCTTCGCTTATACATTCGTGATCGTTTGGGTAGTAAAATGATAATTTACATTTATCTTTATCTTTTTTTGTATCATTAACGACTAACTGAATAAAATTATCTTTATAAAAAAATAAATAGCCCTCCTCATTATCCATATTAGGAATTATAAAATCCTCACCGATAACAAAACCATCCTCATCATCTTGAACTTTTTTTGAAATTTGAATTTCTTCGGCTGTTTGAATTATTTCCGCACCATTACTAATCAAATAATCAATAGCTTTATCCTTATAAAAATTTTCACGATATCTTTTATAACTTGGAAGGCTTCCGCCATACAGCGCGGAAATTAAAGCTAATGGGTTGACAAATTCAGAACTAAAAAGTCCTGCCAAAGTTATCTCTGGAGTTTTATTTTTAGGTAATTTAAAGAATTTTTTCATATCAAAAAGGATCTAAATCAAACATTAAATTAAGTAGTGTTTCAACTTCTATTTGTTTATGTACATAATCTTTATTTAAATTTTCTACCATCTTTGTCCACTCTTCCTGCTCTGAAAGCCAAATTAGAACCTCAGCAAAAAGTTTTATGTATTCTTTTTCACTGAGATTATTAGGTTTTCTAGGCTTTCTTGTTTTTCTAGGTTTCATTGTAGTAGAGCACTTGCTTCATACGTTTTATTCATTATAAGCAAATTTATTTATAAATCAAGAAGAAAAGTCCCCATGGTAGGATTTGAACCTACACTTTGCCGCTTCTAAAGCGGTTTTCTCTGCATTGGAATACATGGGGAAATGGAGTCTATCGGATTCGAACCGATCTGAAAACCAAGGTGCAAGCTTGGTGGCCACGCCTAGCAGCCCCAGACCCCTAAATAGTGAACAGTTTACCCGCGACTGCTCTGGACTAATTTTAACTCTTCCTAGGGGGTTCCCTAGAAAAAGAATGTCGGCTCCATTTATAAAATTAACCCAAAATGGTAGGGGTGGAGAATTTCGAAATCTCAACCTTTCGGATGTAAACCGACTGCACCACCTTCGTGCTGCACCCCCAATTAAAATGTTAAAGAACTAATTTTTTCTAAATTTGAACCAAGCGTAGACTAATACTACACACATTATAAGCCCAACGCAATAATTTAAAAACCACCATATACCAAATTGTGTTAGAAACATGTATATCATTCCAGATATATAGCCGCAAATTGACATAAGGATAAGCCCTAGGGAAAGTCCGCGCGAAAATTTATTTTTAAAAATAGTTATGATTTGTGGCACATAACAAAACATAAAACTAATTGTCATTATAGCCCCAAAAGTTTCAGTAATAATATGCTTCATGATAATCTTGGCGCGTTAAAATGATTTTTAAACCATTTTATTAATTCATTTTTATTCTTTTTTAGATAAACAAATTGATACTGTCCAAATATTTTTCTCATTCCATGGGCATCCCATTCGCGTTTAGCCCACCATTCCACCCAATTTTCTACTTTAAAACTCTTAAGAGCTGGGTATTCTGGATCTTCATGAAATTTTTCCCAAATGCTTTTTCTTATACAATAAACGTGGCCGAGTTCATGAAAAACCGCTTGAGCCATTTCTTTTGCAGTTAAATTTTTATCAATATTAATAAAATTAGCCTTAGAGTCGCATTCTCCATCTATGTCTTTACCTAATTTGCGAAATATAACCTTAACGTCATATTCTCGACATATTTCTCTTAAAAAAGTTTTAGCTTTTTCTTTTTTCACATAATATATTAATTATTATAATTAAAACTATCAATTTTATGTGTAATTAGAGACTAGTATGAATTCCTTTTTAATTAAAACTGACTATTTAGCTACTGGACAATCACTTCCTTTTACTGGCGATTGGGTTAATACTGCCTTAAGTCGTAACGCTTTAATCGTAGCATATGTCAGTGGCAATACTGCGACTATTAATTTACAAGGAGAATCTCTTTTAAGTAGGTATGATTCCCAGTTTATACGGGGTGGAATTAATGATAATTATATTTTTTATACGGCTACTGGTGTTACAGGTTATATGTCGCCAGCATTTTTAGATTCCCCAATCCCATCTGTAAGACTTGCTACTCCAACGACTGGTGCTGGAAAAATTTGGGCTTATATTACTTATCAAAATTAACCTTCTGATTCTTCGGGTTTTACTGGGGGTTTAAATCCAGTCTTTCTTTTATTAATATAACTCATATTTGGTTGAAGTTTATACTCGGGATGCTCAGAATGCATTTGAGAATCTTCTAATTTCCACACACCAAGAAAACTCCACCTCATTTGTTTAGGTAATTTTTTCCAAGTATCACTACCTTTAAATATTTTCATACACGGCCAATACATATCTTTATATTACTTAAAAAGATTAAACAATCCATTTTTTTTTACCTTTTGTGTCTTCAATAGATCGTTAAAGTAATCAAAAACTCCTTTATTCCATAGTACCAAGTAATTAAATGCTTCTTGTGCTGGCATCATTTCTAATTGAGCTATCTCTTCGTTAATAAATCTGTCATGGTCTGAAAAACTATTTATAAAATCATAAATATGATTTAAAACATCCTTTTCATCTTCATAAACTGCAGAATCAACCATTATTTCTTCAAATAAACTTCCATCAAGACGATTGCGTTTTGATTTAAAAACACTAGAAAATACTATATATTGATGAGATTCTTTTAAGAAAACTCCAAAAATTACATAAAATAAATTTTTTGTTTTACGCTTATTAAATTTTTTAGAATTATCACCAACTAAATTTCTAGGAACAGCGCCGAACATAATTTCTAAATTCAGCCCTGCTAGTTCTTTTACATTGAGTAACTGTTCTAACTCCACAATATATAATATCTTATATAAGAGTATAATTAAAAATTAATTTTAATATCCAAAAGCTTCAATGGTATATTTAAAAGGATTACCATCAATATTTCTTACGAGTTCTAGCATATTAACCGCTATTTCTCGAATTTCTTTTTGAGCGTCTTCTTTATTGCGAAGCTCTAGGAAATGATAGAATGATCTCCAGTTAAACATTACGTCTGCTTGAATCTGTGAGTTGTAACCTTTAAAATATCTTGCGCTTTCTTTTGCGCGTTTACGTCCAATTATTGGTGTTAGATCTTTTAAACATTGATGATAATATTTATTTCCCTGTTCGGTGTACTCCTCAAGTACTCCAGCCCAACTATAAACAGACATGGATTCATGAGAATTACCAGCCCAACCATCTGGGTCTTCCTCATCTAGTGCAACCCAATCATTTGGAATATAAAATTTGTCCTCTTTAATCTCTTTATATCTTGCACTTTCTCCATTTACGGAAACTCCAACGCGATGTTTTATCAAATGAATATGGCTAGCGATATCGCAGTTAACTAAAAAATGTAATGAAGATTTTTCAAATGGAGTGTGATGCCCAGCTTCCGCGAGCATTTTTAATAAACTTGGAATTCGCGCGCGCTTTTCTTCTGTAATTTCTCTACTTGTCGAAGTCCAAGCTGAACAAGCGTGAACGTCGTCTGAACCATAGTAACCAATTAACTCAACAGTATTACTCATTGTTGGATATAATATAATTAACTGAATTCTAAATCAAGACTTATCTTCAGTAGTCCAATCTTTTCCATCCCACCATTCGAAACCTGGTAAAGTTTTTTTATAAGAAAAAATGGGATAATATTCGGATGTATATAAATATTCATGCCCTTCATTATATAATTTATCTATAAGATAATAAAAAGATAACGTGCCATAAGAATGATCTTTATGAGATTCATCCCAGATCATAAATGTATAATATGGAATGTTGCCAACCAGATTAACAACCCCACAAAAACAATCATCAAAAAAAAATTTAAAATGATTTAATTTAAGATAGTCTTTTAAATAATTATAATCAAATTTTTCATAATTAATTGCTTTATCAGCTATATCAAAAACATTCTTACAATATGATATATTAATTTTTGATAATTCTTTGTTTCTTCTTTTTGATATTGTGGCGAGTTTTAATCTTGAAGACCTTGTTTGATACCATTTATTTTGAAATGGTAACCATCCATTATTAAACATATATTCATCAGATTCGTCCTCTTTTATAGCAAAAACTTCTAGTAAAGAATTTCCATTTTTATTAAACTCCCCATTTGTATGGTCAAATATTATCTTCATTTGTTTCTGTATTTATAAAATCAAATGATATGTTATCACTATCTGGGGTCATCCATTTAGGGTTGCCTTCGGAAGACCATTCTTGTGAATTATATTTTCTTTCTATTAACTGCTTTTTATTCGTATAAAAAGTACTATCAAAAACTAATAATCTATTATTTGGTTGTATAGCGTAATTGCCATTATCCATCATAATAAAATGTCCACATTTATGTTGAGAAGGATGTTCAGAAAATCCAACATATGGAATAGTTCTATCTTCCTGGCCCCAGTCTAGTGTAAAAATAATCTTACCTTTATATTTATTTTTACGCCTACTTATAAATTGCACTGGAGAATTTTTTAACATTGGAAATTGAGTAATAGAAACATAGTAGGAGTAAGAATCCCAAAGAACAATTTCGTCTAACTCCTGTTCTTGTGCGTCTTCTTTCCAGCAAAATGCATGTAATGGCATCCTCCACCATATCCCGCCATCACTCATCATAAAATGAAATAACGGGGTTTTATTGGGAATGGAACTCATTCCAAAAATATAACATTCGAATTTTTTATCGAATGAATCCTGTTGATTTCTTAAAAAATTACCTCTAACGTAACATTCTATAGGTGGAATTGGAATATTCAAATAAGCCATTTTGTGTGTAATATATTATATAGCTCAATTATGTTAGCCTCTAATAAAAAAATTGTTGCAAATAATCCAAAGCCAATTACTCTCCACGAACTCTTATCTTTTGATAATATCTGGAAATTGGCTATTTTGGGTTTTATGATGGCAAGCCTTTACTTACAAAATACATTTATTACCCGTACAGAGTTTCAGAAAAGCCAAGACCAGATCCAAAAAATTGAATTAATTTTGGGCCAATTAGAAATTAAAAATCAAATTGATAATACTCAGACTAAATCATTAGAACTTATAGAGCTCAGGCTAAGAGAGATCGAAAGAGCCGTAGCTGTTTTAACGAATAAAACTAATTAATACCATGAGTAAAAAAATGAAACAAGCTATTAATCATTGTTTAAATACTCTAGGAGTCGTTTCATTATTACTATTCGCTGTGTCTGTCCTACTTTTATTCAGTCAGATAACTTATACTGCAGCTTTTACGGCGCAGCTGGGGGTAGCTAGCGCGGCTAGCTGGAGCTTTTTTAAAGAACTTTTTTATTGTTAAAAATAAGTAATATTTCCTACTTGTTTTAGAGCTTGATTAATTTGACCCAAATCATTTTTGTTTAAAGACTTTAGTTTAGAAATTTCTTCAAGAGCTGGTTTAAAATATGGAGCATGTTCTAAAATAAATTCACGAAATTTATTGTCACTAAAGAATAAAGAAGAAATTCTTTCATTATCTACAGTGGGCAGAAAAAATTTCAAATATTCATTATTTCTTTTAATAATAGGTAGCGCCGCTTGGAAGTTGTTTTCTTGTTCGAAGAAAGTTTTTGCTTTATCGGCATTTTTGGCTTTAAATAAACTTTTTAGTTTATCCTCTAGACTTCCCACCTTTAGAGTCGCCAAGAGTTTTGTAGGGTTTGTTTCGAGCGGAAGAACATCAAATACATCCCCACCCTCCCTAAAAATTTCAAGAGCATAGTCTAAGCGGCGTGGTGAAACCATTTTTTTGGCTTTATCTGGCATCCCATTCCACCATTCAAGGGCGGATTTTGTATGATCTAGTCCAAATTTTTTAACAAAATAATCGTAATCGGGAATAAATGGAACTTTAATTTGTACTTGAAAACGGTCTGTTTGAGCCGCATCAAGAGTTTCTACGTCGTAAAGTTCGTCGTCATCATCACTGGGATTAATTGCTGCCCATACTACTTTGAGATTCGGGAACTTACGACCATTAATACTTTTAAATTGAATTAGCTCCATTGTTCCATTACGAACTTTTTTGTGACTACGATTGTACTCGTCAATAAAAATAGCTTCTACACTTTCGTCACTCATTTTTTCTGGTAGCACGAAAGATAATACATATTCATTTCCACGTTTGACTTCTTTTGGAACTCCAATAAAATCAACCCAAGGGTCAAGAGTGGAACCAGAGAAGTAAAGCCAATTTTTGCAATTTTTATCAAATACTTCGGTAACAAGGCTTGTCTTCCCAGTTCCGTGTTTCCCTTCTAGTAATACATTTTTACCCAATTTAAAATATTGGTTTAATTTATTTTTAATCATTACTAGATCATTAGCCATATCGTTATTATAAGAAGATTTTTATAAAAGTCTACTCAAAATCTTTTAAAGAATGAATTTTACAACCATTAGGTATATAAGCAGTAGTTCCATCGCTTGTTAAAAACCAATTCCATTTTTTGCGTTGCTCTTCTGGGATGCTAGCCCCATTGCCCCATCCGTCAGTGATTACCCAAACATAAGGGTTTTGTGCATGTTTTTTATAGACGTAATCCGTAACACATCTAAAGCTGGTTCCGCCGCCGCCAGCTAGTTTATTCTTTTTTAAATCAACTTTATAAACATCAGTATCAAATGCAAAAAATTGTACGTCAAATTTATCTGGATTTAAACTTTTAGCCGCGCGGAAAAATCTTGGAGCTAGACCCCAGCAAGATCCACTAGTATCCATAAAAAACCAAGTTGCAATTTTATTGGCTTCAGTTTTTCTTACCGTTTGTTCGATATCAGAAGGTAAAAATATATCAAAATTTAAATTAAAAAGGCGCCTGTCTTTCATTATCCAATGATTTTCAAGAGATTCATCTTTTGTCATTTTCTTTTCAAAACGTTTAATAATTGTTTCCCATTTCTTTTTTACAGGAACCGCTTTATTATTTAATTTTTGAATCAACCCACCCTTGGTATTTCCGATTTGTTTTTCATTTTTACGGCTATTTTTTTCAGCATCTTCTGTTATATTTTTAAGTGTTTCAGTTTCTTCTTCACTTAATTGATTAATAATTTCTTGAGCGCTCTCTTCTGGAATATCTCCAAGGCCGCCATGATCACTGACTAATTGTTTATTTTTTATTTTTGTACTATCTTTAAGCAAAAGGTTATAGTAATATTCAAAATTATTCCAAGGCAATACATTATCCTCTTTATCAAAACTTGTGTTTAGCCAATAGTATTGATTTTTTGGGTCGAATTGTTTGCGATCAAATCCAAAGTATTTAACAAGTGATTCGTTAACTACAATGTCCATTGCTTGGTTAGCCGCTGGCGACATTTTTTTACCAGCACGTTTTCCGTGTGAATGGATAACATGTATACACTCATGGGCAATTACAAATTTTTTATTGTGTTCTGATTGCTTATTCCAGAATTTTTTATTAATTAAAAATTCAATACAATTTGCGTCTTTATCAAATCCAACACAAGCAGTCGGTACTTCATTAGAGAATACTGGTTTACAGATCCTCCAGAATTGGTAAAATATCCCATGATGTTCTATAAGAGACTCCATAATCTCTCTATACTCATCATAGGTTAAGGATTCTTTCATTCTTTGAGACTAGAGTCTAAATCTATGGCTTTTTCTAAAGCATCCGCATCTTCATAAAAGCCAGCGTTAGCAAGTACTAAAGGGGCGTACATAAAATAATGCTCTTCATCACTTTTCATTTGTGAATGGCTAATACCGAGTATTGCTCCAAAACTAGCTTCATCTCCTTCCTCTTTAAGAGTGTTTATTAATTTTTCCACACATTGTGTGGCGATTTCCCCTGGATTTGAGTTAATATTTGCTTTAATGGATTGTTGCCAATCCGAGCCTTTTACCGTCCATGTTACTATCATAATATCTATAGTAACAAGATTTTATGTTTAGTCAAGGTTAACTTACAATTTGTGTAACAGTCTTTCCAGCTTCCCAAGTTTTACAAGCCCAATAACGTGCTTTCCATTTTGGTCCTGGACTATCGCATCTCATGCGCGCGCGAAAACTTTTTCTTCTAGCTGGCTCATCTCTTCTGATTGCCATATCTGGAGATCCAAAGTTTACTTTAACAATGTTACCTTTATCATTTTTAACGTAAACGCTAAACTTTTTTGGGCCTTTTGGAGTTCTAAACGGTTTATTTAATTTTTTATGAGCTTCTTTGGCTTCCACTTCGCAAATAACCAGTTCTTCAGTTCCAAACTCACTATCTGAACATTCAGCGCAATATGATACAGTAAATATATCTTGATGACTTTTTACTTGTTTTTGTATAGAAGTATTAGAAGGTTTTTTACCTTCGTAAGCTACTTCGCCACCACGTTTTTTATATTCACGAATAATCCAAAGATTTTTAACGTAACTATCTTTAGCGAATTTTTTATCAGCAGCTTCTTTTACTTTGATATATAATGCTTTATTTTTATATTCAACAGCCTCAAGAACTGGAAATAAGCTACTCATTATTAGGCAAGAAACTTAATTTTATAGGCGGCTTTATCAATAGCTCCAATCAATTCATCAATAATATTTTGCAATTCAGTCTCTTCCGCTGGTGCGAAAGAGTATCTTGCATTAATTACATAAGAATGAAGTTTTAAAACAAATTCTAATTCATTTGTTGGCATTGCCACAGACTGAGAAGGGAAATCAAGTAGAATTTGATGACGACCTTGATAAGCTTCGGTTAGTGTGTCTGCAAAACCAATAACACTCTCGTATAAATCGCCAAGAGCTTCATGAATAGAGAAGCTACGAGTTCTAAAATGTAAGTAATGCAAAGAAGTCCCTGCATTTAAAAGGGTGGCGATGTATGTTCCTGCACTAGCAGCGTCGGCTTTAATTTCTGTTTTCATATTATTCTGGTAAATTATTTTGATTTTCTTCCATTAAATCCATCTCTTCATCAGCTTCTTGTGCGTACATTACATAATTACTAATAGTCATCATATAATCTAAAGCCAGGGAAATTTGAGATAAAAGCCATGGTTCTGCTAAATTTTCTTTTATTTTTGGGTCATTAAAACTATCAACCATTTCTTGCGCATGATCGGCAATACTTTTGATTGAAGTCATACCCATTTCAATTAATTCATTTTTATAATCATCCAAAGTTTCATCCATTGAAGCTGTTAATTTATGCTCTTTACGAGTTTTCTCTGGAATTGCATCTACAAAAGCTTGTCCTTTACTACGAGCTTTTTTATAGAGAAGCTTAATAAAAGAATCATAAGTCATTTTACCGCCCATACGTCCATAATTACTAATAGCGTCACGAACATCTTGTGGACTTACAATAGGAAAACTACGAGTTGATGGAAATAAAAAATCACCATCTTTAAGATCGCTACGTTTTTTGCCACCATAAGTTTTTTGTGCGGCTTGTACGCACTCTGGGCATTCAAATAAAACTTCATTATCTCCCTCGCCAAAACTTGCCATTGCGTTAGCCTTGGCTTGTTGCCATTGTGAATAACAAACTGCAACACGCTGTTTGGTTTCTGGAAAGTCTTTATTCATTGTTGTGTCACCTGCGCAACGTGAAATAAAATCTCCTTGTTTTTCTTTCTTTTTGGGTTTTGGAAGGGGCATAATTATAAGATTACACTAATTATAAAATTCTTAGCCTATATTTTTAGTGTAAAGCACTGTAATGTACGGAAGAAATATATATGCCGATCAAAAGCTAATTATAAATCAACAAGAACTGTCTGGTGTAAATAGTTTTAATGGTGATTTTGATATACCTTTTGATAATATTGATGTATTAGGTGGTAATTTTGCTGCGACTTCGCAGGGGGAAAGCTCTAGAAATATATCATTTAGCAGATTTTTAATACAAGCAGATCCATTAAAATACCTTACTGGCAATAGATCATGTAATGGTTTTATATCTTATAAAAATAATTCTTTTGGTTTTAAAAGTGGGTATTTAACAAGATATTCTGCTTCATGCGGTATTGGAGATGTTGCTAATATTACTACAGATTTTATTGTTTATAATAATATAGGTGGAGGTGTAGAGGAATCAATTATCCCGTCTACAAATACTGACAATATTTATGTAGCAAATGCTGGCAGTATTATTATTAACGCAAATGAGGGTTCTACAAATCGTATTACTTCTTTTGAATATAACGTAAACTGCGAAAGAACCCCATTGTTTGTAATGGGTTCTAGAGATCCATCGGATGTTCTTTTAAAAAAGCCAGTAACTGCCGAATTAAAATTATCAATAGAAATTGATGACTATGAATTATCTGATATTCAAACCCTGCTTTGTACTCCTAACATACAAAATTTGCAAATTTATTTAAAAAATTGTAATAAAACACAAACTATCGAGTCATTCTATTTGCCGAATGCTAGATTAATATCAAATACTTACGATAGTAGTATCGAAAATTCTTCTACCGTAGAGTTGCTCTTTAGAAGCTTTTTGATGTAATTAAATTATTATGGCATTGTCATATCAAAATGTAACAGTTAGTGTAGGTGGATCGTCATTGTTTGCTACTAATGCCAGTGTTTCTTTTCAAGTTCCATTAGAGGGCGTACGTGCCCTTGGCAATATAAAAGCTATCGCTAGCATACCTAATGGTCCAGTCCAAGGAACTATGTCTATTAGCTATATTGTTACTAGTGATCCGATTGGTAGTATTTTTAATACTATTATCGCAAGTCCTACCTCTTACCAAGGTACACAAGTTACTATTGGTGGTTTAACCTATACAGCTTATCTGACAAGTCACACACTAAATGGTGAGGCAAATTCTATAGTTAATGGATCGGCTTCATTTACGGTTTTTGGAGCTGGTGGTGGTGCATTTTCAATAGGTGGCGGATCGTCTTCCCAAACAGAAAGTATCGGTCATGGAACTGCAACTGATATATCTTTAACAAATGCAATTGGATTTGATTATTCCGCAACTGTTGAATGGCAACCATTATATGTTTTAGGTAGCAGTACGAATGCTGGCATAATTTTTAATAGTGCAAAACAAAGTTTAACATTACGTGGTATTAATGCTGGACAATATATTGCCCAATGCCCTACAACACAATCAGCTACAATTAATATAGGAGCTATTTGTACGAGTAGTAATTTAGCAACAATTAGTATTACTAATGGTAAGATAGAAAGCTCTGAAAATAGTGTAGAAGCTGGCGGGTTTGTTCAAGGTAACTATGTAATTACAAAAAATTACTAATTATTTTAAATCTCTCATATTTTTATATATCTTACAATCCTGTTTGACTATTTTGTCTGCAAAAATAGCATCATCTCCTTTAAGACGACCTTTAACAATTACGATGTCCCCCTCTTCAGGAAAATTGCCCTTATTCTCGTCTTTACACTCTTGAAATAGTCCGCGTTGACCATCGAAAAGAAGTACTGAAACCTTTCCTGTATCGTCGGCTACCCCAGCTTTAAAAAACTTATTACCATTACGAGATTTCGACTGACGAGTTTCTAGAATTTCTCCAATAATAAGTACTTGATCGTTCTCCTCGCAATTCTCAAACGCGTATCGAATAGTTTTAAAATTAGGATTAATATTCTTAAAAATCTTAGTTAAATTCTGGCTATAACTAAATCCCAAACAATTCTTCTCATAAAAATAGTTTGTTAGATCTTCATTACGACTATTCAACATATAGATTTCTTTATACGGATTGTATTTCTTTTTAATCGTTTCAAAGCGCGAGGCTTTTACTTGACTCTTTTCAACAAGAATTGTTAAAATAGTTAGAATATCCTTTTGATCCGTCTCGTCATGAACTGTTTTGACCAAACGCTTTTCACGATCAGTTAAAATATTAAATGTCTGAGCTTCAAGAACAAGACGACTACGTTTAGTATTTAGATCATCCAAAGAACCCGCTTGGATAAGTGAAGATACCACTCCAATATTTAAACCAGCCTGTTTTGCTGCCATAAAACAATCAATCTTACTGTCATACTCGCCACGAAACTTAACTAATTTTTCCATTGCACTATCTGAAATACCTTTGATTGCACTCAATCCAAAACGGATATTCGGACCTTCGACTGTAAATCCCATTTCGGACTTCAACAGATGCGGAGGTAGGAGTTTAATATTAAAATAAGGTAGTTCACGTTCAATTAAACGTATTTCTTCCATTGGATCTACAAGTTTTTGGACGGCATTTAAACATGATGTAAAGAACTCTAAAGGATATTTATACTTTAGGTAAACAGTTAATGCGCCAAGATATGCCACGCAAAAGCTGTGCGATTTATTAAACGAATAATCTGCAGAATCCAACATGACTTTCCAAATCGCTTCCGCAACTTGCTCGCCAAATCCATTCGTCTCACAAGTTTCAAATACTTTATCTTTCCACTTGGGCATCTCATCACGCTTTTTCTTACCAATAATACGCCTAATATATTCAGACTCGTCAGCTGTAAATCCAACTGTAACAAGGGCTTGAATTAATTGCTCTTGATATAAGGGAAGATTGCGTGACTCTAAAAACACTTCACGCAATTTTTCATGCGGGGCTTCTCCCGTAAAATCAACATAATGCTTTTCATAGGCTAACGCCCCAGGTCGAGCTATAGCGTTAACGTCACTCAATTGGCTAATATTTGCTGGTTTAATGTTCTTACAAACACGGTAAGCACAATCCGCACTAATCTGATATAAACCATAAGGAAGTAATTTATCATCTTGCAAATGCTCATATACTTCTGGATTATTGTCAAGATCAATATCTTCAAACTTCTCTGTAATCTGTTCAAATACATTCTTAATAATTTCATTACTGATAAGTCCCAACAAATCCAACTTAATACCAAATTTTGCAGCAGTATTCATCTCATATGAGATAGCCAACTCCCCTTCTTTGTTCTTTTCGATGGGAACAAATTTATCTAACGGATAATATGAAAGAAAATATCCACTTGCATGGGTAGACTTACCACGAATAAGCCCACGAAGCTTAAGCGCAATTTCGTAAGACTCCTTGTACCCATCTGCCCAATCGCGGAATTTCTCACTATTTTTATAAGAATCTTCAATGTCTTCAACAACTCCGAATACTTTACCGATTGTATCCGCTAAATTACTAGCCTGTTCTTCTGTTGCTTCGTTAACAATCTTGTAAACATCTTTAACAAGAATTTTACCAGAGAATGTGGACAGAGAAGAAATCTTGCAAACTTTATTCGGATAACATTCTTTTAACCACTCAATAATTTCATCACGAACGCCGCCGAGATTAATATCAACATCTGGAGCTAAATCACCTTGAATATACGTGACTCCATCAATAACCTCTTTCTTAGCCCGAGCCTTTGATATAAACCGCGTAAAAAACAATTTCTTATCAATAGGGTCAACGCCAGTAACGCCAATCAAATAGAAAATTAGACTACCCGCCGCGCTACCACGACCCCAATCAATAAATGCTCCCAGACTACGTGCCTTATTAATAACACGCCAAACTAGAAGAAAATAATCAATAAACCCTAAATCTTTAACAATATCAAATTCCTCTTTAATACGATTAAGATACTCCTTCTTTTTATTCTCTGGAATCTTATCACGAAACTTTCTCCACCCATCATTTACCAACTGTTGGAGGAACTTCTCGTTATCTTCGGTTTCGGCAAACTTGCCCTTTTCTTCTTTTGTAAATAAAATGTTAGGCAACCTGACGAGGTTGACATTCTTCATTTCAATATTTTTAAACTGTTCTATAAAACTCATACTTCAATTGTTAAAATTTGCTTCTTAAAGATTTCTAAACATAATAGGTTATCATATTTTGCGTCATGTGCGTTATTTTCGTCATAAGGTATATCGTAAAGTCCAGCAAGATGTTTTACCGAAGTTTTAACCCCCCTTTTAACGTAGTGATACATTTGATATTGCCAAGCAGTTCTTTTTGACGGTAGCTCTTTAAGCCCTAAATATATCCCCTTTTGAAGGCATTGTATATCAAGAACTCTATCAATATAAGAATAATCCGACTCTAATCCAAGATATTTTCTAAGAGAATTTATTACATAAATATCAAACCCAAAAAGATTAGCGCCAATAATCAAATACTCTGGATTGTAAAGATACTCTTCAAATTTTTTAAGAATTGTTAGTGGATCTTTGGCTTTTTCTTTCCAATTATTATAATCAAAATGAGTAATTCTTGCCGCATCAGCCGAAATATTTAGATCTTTCCAATATAACAGGTGGTCTTCATTTTTTGCAATTTTACCATCTTCATACACTAACCAAGATAATTGCCAAGGCCGAGTTAATGCAAGTGCTAGACTTTCGGTTTCGCAATCGAAAATTAAATATTTTTGTTTTTTATTAAAACGTAGAAGATTACTTTGCATATTTTTCCCAAGCCTCCATACAAAACTCCTGACTGCCGAAATGTCTTAATTCGGGTTTTTGAAATGTTGTTCTATTTAAAATACACCGATACGTCATATAAGCTTTAAAATCTTTATAAGTTCTGTAATAAATAGTTTTAGATTCAACGATCTCATGATCTCCAACTATTGATTTTAGATGATCGTTCAAAAGACCATCGAATGGTAATCCATTATTTTCACTAAAATAAAACGGCTCGGTAAAATCCATCTCTGGAACGCACTCTCTACCATAAAGAAGATTGTAGTAAATATAAGAGTCGTAAAATGGAATACCTAAAATCAAATTATTTGACCAGTACTTTTTTAAAGTTTTAAAATCTAAACGCGGCGCTCCATTATAAACTCCATCTGTGGTAGATATATTATGAAGTTTAACCAGATCTGCAAAAGAATTCTTTTTTGCAAAGATAATAAATTTACTCTCTGTAATAACTGACTCTGGAGTTTTATTTTCTATATCCATGCAAACATTAACTCTATAACCATATCTTAGATTTAAACCCGCTTTTTTTGAATTTTCATAAGCCTCAACAAGACTTGTAAGAGTGTTATCAACAATATAAACATCTTTTAGCCCATAATCTTTAGCTATATCAAAAATCGAATCTGGACGATTGGTATCACGAGATTCTTTATCTGTATAACTATCGAGAGTCAAAACAGAAGTCAGCGAGTAGTTTGATCTAAAAATAGGTAACATGTACAAACACTTTACTGTATATTGTCTTAAAAGTCAAAGTCATTATTAGACTTTTTCCAAGCTGGACAACCTTCATACCTTCTTATTTCAATATGATAATCTTTTTTAATATCTAACGGTTTAAATTCTTTATCTGCAAATATTGATTTAATAATTTTGCCGTCTTTATCCAGTAAAACTTTATAATCTATAGGATCAAAATAAGGGCAACGCCATCCAGATTTGGTTTGGCACATCCATTTTTTTGCAAAATCGTTTGCCGCAAAGTTTGATTTACCCTTTTTCTCATCAAAATTTGTTAAATAACCATTTAAATATTCAAGGTAATGCTCAAATCCAATTAACTGCTCTTCTGTAAAATGCGGACATTCACGTTCGGGATTATCGGGATATCTTAAAAATAAAAATTTAACAAGAACTTCTTTTTGTTTAGCATATTTTTTCCTTACAGCTAAAGAATACATCATTGCTTGAATATTACTTTCCAATTCTTCACCCTTAAAAGCAAGTTTACTTGATTTAAAATCTCTGATTACTAATTGTTTTTTATCTTTAAAAATACGGTCAATGAATCCACCGATTCTATACGCTGGTTGTTTATTAGTTATATCGAATTCCCATTCAGTCCCTATTAGTTTTGCGTCTCCAATAAAATCAAATTTTAATCCGACTAAAATCATCTCGTCAATACATTTAAGATTTGATATTTCTTGACCATTTTTCTTTAATGGCTTTACCATCTCGTCAAGATCAAGACCCTCCCTATTAGCAGTTTTAATTATTAAACGAAAAATAGCTTTTTGTTTTAAACATGTGCTATCTTTGACAATTTTTTTTATATAATGTCCATGCCTAGGGTTACCTAGAACTTCAAAAATAAGGTGAGCTACCGTTCCACGCATCGCACCAGAGTTATTTTTCTGGGGTAACTTTAAATTGTAGTTGCAGTAATAAGTCCAAGAGCAAGATTGTAGCGTCTTGATACGACTAGCTGAAAGTTTAATTAATTCACTCATAATGGGTATGTTGGATCTACTTGATGACAAGAGATTCCATAAAATTTAAAAATATCAATTGATTTAACGTCTCTATTGTAAATGTCTTTAAAAATAACATTTTTAATTCCATAGGCAGCAATATTTGTAGCGCACGATGAGCAGGGTAAAAGAGTGCAAGCTAAAAGTTTGCCTTCACCCATTTTAATCCTAGCAAGTAGATTACTTTCGGCATGTATCATATACGGTCTTCGCGCATCACGATCTTTCCAAAACTCTGGTGTAACGTTTACTCCAGCAGCAAGACCGTTATAAGCTACAGCTAATACTTCATTATTATGCCCAAGAACGCAAGCTCCGACCTTTTGAAAAGGATCTTCTGATCTTTGCATAGCAATAGCGGCTAAATTCATAGCGTGTTGTTCCCAAGTGCTTCTCATATATTTGAATACCACTCCTGATTTTCTTCTACTGTTTGATCTCCAAAATCGTTTTTATATGGATGAAAAATATGAAGTTGAGCTGGGTCAAAAAAATGTACAAGCGTAGATTGTATTTTTGTAGCAGCTTTCTGCCCAGCCCTGTTATCATCATTGTTGGTCGCAAGGATGATACGCTTTGGATCGAGACGTATTATTGCCTTAAGCAAGCCTCCACCAGCCTCGGTTCCAAATGTTACTCCAGTATTTTTGATACCGCTTTGCCATAATGAAAGCATATCACCAATACTTTCTACAAGAATTAACTCTCTTTTTTCTCTAATAATTTGATGATTAAAAATAAATGGATACGCCCATTCATTTTTTCGCCCTATATGTTTCCATTTGATTTTAGATTGTCCAGTTATATCACGACCAGAGAATCCCTGTATTTTTTTTCTAGCATTAAAAATAGGGAAAACGTACCTCTGATACATTTTACCAGTCTTGCATACCCCGCCTTCAAAAACATCGAGAGTCTCTTGGCTTACGCCTCTTTTACCCCAGTAAAGACCATCACGTTTTAAATCAACTATGTCATCATTAGAATAATACTTAACGCTTTTGGCAAAAGGATCTTCGGTGTCATTAAAAGCTTTAAAATATGTAGCTTTATCCTTAAGAATATCTTCAACCTGTTTTACATCTTGAAGTTGGAAAGTCGCTTTTAAAAACTCCTCTAAAGAGAACACCTTTCCAGTAACAAAATCTTTAACAATATTTGTTGTCAGATAGATTGCTATCGACGTGGGATCATCGCCACCGCGATACTTAGCAGCACAAGTAATATAAGTTCCATAATTTCTCGGTTTGCAACCCGAATCTTTTAATAGTTCTAGAAGTCTCATAGTAATCCATCCTCTGGTTGCTGTACGCCATTTTCACGATCAAAAATATTAATACCCACACCATTTTGATGGTTAACAATATCTTGAAGCGTTCCCTTCTCTTCTACATTAAAATTTTCGACATTAAAAGAAATAAAATTCTTACGATATTGTGGGCGACCATTTTCTACAATACGCACTAAATCTGTATGACCATGCGCATCTTGACCCTGATAACGCGCCGCAAGCTCAATCATTTTATGACTACCGAATTGCGCGCCATCTTCTGCGCGCTCTTCAATTGTTTTACGACGAAAAATACCCACATACGCTGCAAACCATTGTAAACGATCACTTTGTGCAATAGCACTGCTATCATCCGCACCATTTTCGGCGCTGCGATTTAATTGGCAAGCAGTAAGCAATGGAATATTAAGACGAACCGACAACTCTTTCAAACGATCTACTTTGTCGCCAATAAGTTGATACTCCTGTTTATTTTTTTCCATTTCTCCAGTTAGTTTAATATAATCATATACCACAATAGCTGGATTACCACGACCAACTTGCCCAAGATACCAGCGCTGAATAATAGATTCGATTTCAGAAACTGGTTTTCCAGCCACTTGAAGATGCTTTACCTTACCCTGTGCTTTGGATAACTCTGTCTTTTTACTATTCCATCTTGCCAACAATTCTGGATTATTTTTAAAATTACCAGTTTCTAGATACCACATTGGAATACCAGTAATACTACTAGCAATACGAAATTTAATAACGCTAGTTTGCATTTCAGTATCAAGAATTAAAGCTTGTAAATTCGGGTTAATTAAAGTGGCTTTAGCTGCAATATCACTGAGAATTGTGCTCTTACCATGTTTTGGACGACTTACCCAAGCGTAAAGCTCCCCAGGCCTTAGTCCGCCATACATTTTATTAAAATGTTTATATGGGGTTAAAAATCCTGTTTCTGAAATTGGATTATTAGCCCTCTCTTCAATCAGCTTATCTATATCAGAAAAAAGGTCTTCTGGATTTGATTCTAAGTCGTAAGCCGAAATCTTATCGTTATACATCTTATCTGCAAGAGTAATAATTTCATCTGCAGATTTATCTCCAGAATTTGACATCGAATCTGCAATTAGCCCCGCCGTTTCAGCAATTTCGCGCCGAATCGTAATTGTTTTAAGATTCTTACACGCTTCCAAAAGAGACTTTTGACTAATCTTTAGAAAGGCAATGCTTTCTATGTAATCAAAAATATTAAAATCCTGTTTATAACTAATGCCCAAGCTCTTTATCTTTTCAGCGATAATTACCGCATCAAGTGGTTGACTTTTCATAATCTGCCCTTTTAGAACGCTAAAGATGGTTTTATGACCATTGCTAAAGTCGCCCTCATTAATGAAGTGAGATACTTCAAAGAATACCCCTGGATGCTTGATAAAGCCAGCTAGAACGTGTTTTTCTATATCTACGCTACGAATTGACGCCATAATTAAATTTTTTCCTTAATAACTGTATTGAATGCTTTGATAGCAATTTCTCTCATGGACTCATCTTTACCCTCTTCAACGAACGTCGGCCATACAATTTTATAGTCTGCCATATCTTGAAGAATAGAGTCGTTAATTGATTCGTCCATATTTGCGGGTTGAACTATTTCACCATTAATTGCAATTCTTTGCAAGTGAATAAGAACATTTCTATTTTTTGATTTAAGCCAACTAACCTCATCTTCCCGATATTGTTGATAACGAACGTCTGGAACAATACAAATATCTGGTTGAAAATTTTCAACGCGCTGATCTAAAAGGTTTGTCCAGTGCTTGCCTTCGCTTTGTTGTCTTTTGACTTTACCGTACCAAACAAGAAATTCACGAAAAATAGACTTCTCTTCGGTTTTATCTGTAAAAACGTTTAAGTTTAAATAGTTCTTAATAAAAGCTGCGCAATCTTCCTTAAGCGGATGGGCTAATGAACTTTTATAAATAAAAGCACTTCGGATATAAGTTCTAAGAATTTTTTCTATTTCGCTTGCTAGACTATCTTTTCCAGACCTAGAAACCCCAGAAATTCCAATGTATAATGGATCCATCTATTCATTATACTCAAGTTTGTTTGAGATTCAAGTTAAATTTCTATATCAAATTTTTCTTTTATCCAATCAGAGTCTAAAAGACTTGTTTCATTTTCAAAAATTTCAATAATTTGAAAACCATTCATTTCTAGCCAAGTATATTTTTGTAAATCTCTTTTAACGCTTTTTTTAAAACCAGTTCGTGTACGATGGAAGTGTTTCACAAATTTATCATGTTGAAGGCCATGTGTTTCTACTGCAATTTTTTTTGTAAAATTTATTAAATCACATTTCATCCTACTTCCAAAAACAGGAAACTCCTCTACAACAATATGTGTTTTCCAGTAAGTTTCAAAGAACTTTTTAATATTAAACTGTACTTTACTTCTACATGGTTCATTCCATTTAACTAAATATTTATTAATATTTTTGTTAACATCTTTTCCAAAGATATTTTTAAATTTCATTTAAAAAACTTGTTAAGTTTAATAAGTCTTTTTCTTTTATACCATGATATAAACCAATATAAAATCCATAATTGTGTAAATAAACTGAGTCGGGGTAATCTTTATCCGATTTAAAATAATCCTTATAACAGTTTTGATACCCTAAAAATCCAGATACAATGGGTCGATATTCAATTCCTAATTTTTTACAAATATTTAAAGCCGTTTGAAATCTTGTTTTATTTTTATTTTTAATAATAATAGGAATACAAAATGGAACATCAGAACACTTGTTTCGATCAGATGGTAAATAATATTTATTATTATCTAAGTTTTCTTTAAATAAAGAGTATAATTTTTTTCTGGAATCCGTATATAAATTTATACGATTAAAATCAAGCTGCCCAATAAAAGCATTTAAATCGCTACCGCGATAATTATCTCCTAAAGAATAAAAATCAAATAAATTATCTACTTTTGGATTATCTATTTCTTTTGTATCAAAACCATAAGAAGTTAAACTTCTTACCATTCCATGGTTTCTGTTTATCAAAAAATATTTATATTCATCCTCTGAATTTGTAAAAATAAATCCACCTTCTATAGATTGAATCTGATGTCCAAAATATGTAGAAGTTGAAGAGGTAAAAAATGAAGAAATATTTTTATCTCCATAAAAACTTAAAGTATTCTCACAATTATCAAACATGATTTTAACATTGTATGTTTTTTCTAAGTTTTTATAAAAATCAAAATTAGGAGTAAAACCAATTAATGAAGTTGGAAAAATACAAGCAATTTTATTTTTATTCTTTTTTACATATTCAAGAAGTTTTGTCCTATCTATAGAAAAATCTTCTAAAGAAATATCAATAAAATGTGGTTCAAAACCAGCTTTAATCCATGGAGAGCAAGACGTTTGCCATGTTATCGATGGAAATACAACAATTTTTTTATTGGGAACTTTATGCTTAATATATTGCGCTAATAAATTATTAGCTAATGAGCCATTGCCTGCAAATACTGAATATTTACAGCCAACATAGTCAGCCATTTTCTTTTCAAATTTTTTTACTTGTATATCTTGTGTCCATCTATTTTTAAAATTAAGTATAAAACTACAAATTTTTAATCTGTCTAAAATAGTAAAATTATTTTTATTTAATGGCCATTTCATATTAATATAACATTTTGATTAGATTCTTTGCAGAATATTCCCATTTCCAATTATCTATTATAGGTGTTCTTGTATCTATTTTTCCATAAAAACTCCAATCATCGTATATTTCCTTTAATTTTGTAGAATATTCTTCTACATTAAAATCATAAAATCTAGGTTCTTCTGAATATGGAAATCCACCATAACAGTTTAATAAACCCCAGTGATTAACCAATTCATTTAATTTTTCTGATATGTTCACTTCTGATTTGGGTTTTAAAAGAACTCCATAATTTTTATTTATTAAGACGTTAGTCGGCTCTATATCACCAGTAAAGCATAAGCAGTTACATGCAGACATCTCATGCAATGGAAATCCCCATGACGTCATCCTTAGTAAATTCAATCCGACATGTGAATTCGAATATAAATCACGAATTTCATTTTTAGTAGATCTTTTAGTTATATATTTGATATTAGTACCAGCGGATTTCATTTCATTGATTCTCGAAGATAAAATATCAATATTTGTATTCGTATCTTTGACTATTAATTGAACATCTGGATTATTTTGAAAGGCCATATGAAAAGCTTGAAGTGTTAAATCTAACCCAGATCTAACATTACTACTATTAATATGAACAAATGTAAATTTTTTATTTTTAGGAAGGGTTTGTTTCCAAAAATCCGTATCACACCCACAATGAAGGGTCTCACATTTGATACCTTCTTTTCTATATAAATTACTTACTTGGTCACTCATTCCAAATAGAATTTTATTTCCCCTAGCAATTTCTAAATGATAATTAGTTAATTTATTTATTGTTTCCCAAACTGTTATATAGAAACATTTCTTACCATTAATATAATTATTTAAATTTAAACTGGTAGCAAATCCTATATATTCAGCTTGATCAATATCTGAATATAAATTTAATTTTTTTAAAGCATTATTTAAACCATAATTAATTACAGAAAATGATCCGTGATTATCTATAAATGTTGGATCAGATAAAAATCTTGGATCATCTTCGTACAAATGAATCATATTAATTATTAAAGATCGAATTAATAGTATGGTAAATATTTATAGCACATTTTTCCCAAGTAAATTTTTGAGCGGTAATCGATCCATAATTACTTATAAAATATCTTAAACTTTCATTCTCTACTATTTCCCTCATCTTTAATTTTATACTATGATTTTTAGGAATTGTCCAGTATGGTATTTTGGGATGAATAGACGGGTGGAATAAATGATTTCTAAGACCTATTGACTCGGCATGAATAATATCATTCTCTGTAAACGGAGATAAATCAAAATCAACATGTAATGCGGAAAAATTATTTATAGTATAATCTCTTGGGCCAGCATATGGAATAACTATAAGTGGAGTGCCAGTACTCATGCATTCTATAGTTCGTAAATTCCATGTACTTGTTTTATTTAAACATATTGCCGCATCTGCTTTGTAATAAACTTCACGTTCTTCATTAAAATTTTCTAAGTGTCTATCATCATGAATTATTTCAACATTATATTCTATAGACTTTTCATGTACCCATGATTTAAATTTGTCACTAGCCGTTCTATCTCTTAAATATAATTTAATAAAATTACTATTACGAAATTCTTCGCAAAAATTTTGTACAATAAATTCTAAGCCACCTCTGGAATTTGACTCCCCAATACCTAGTAAGGTAAATTTATCCTGTTTCTTTTTTTCTTTAAAGGGCCATATTTTAGAATCAACACCCAAATTAACATAATCACATAAATGTGATGGATATCCAGATTCAAGTATAAAATTTAAATTATCTCTAGAAACTCCAAGTATAGGCAGTGGGCTAACATTTTTAAAAATAAAATGGGGGAAAATTAATTCATATACTATAATCATTGCATGTGGATTATGCCCATGGGTATTACCAATACAATCATAAACAATTTTATATCCATCTTCTGAAAATATCCCGAGTTTTTCAGCAGCATTATTGATATTTGAAATAATGATGTCGCTGCTTTGAAATTTTTTATTAGTTGGATCTCCTAAAATTTTAATTTTTTTCATTTAAACTTTTATATTTAGAATTAATTTCTGGCTCAGATTCTATAACTAATTTATGTAAATTATTATCTAATCCGAGATGGATAGAGTATGCATTATACGGAGAAAATGCGTAATATCTAATATTTTTATTATATTGTTTATAGGCTTTATCAAAAGCGTCTTCTGTATGTAAATTTTTATAAAAATTCCAATTTTGATTTATTAGTAAACATACATTTATTAGCGTATCTGTTCTACAAATTCTAGGCTGAAAGTTATACCAATATTCAGTTATAATTTCTTCATTTTTAAGATTTTCAATCTTATGATAAATAAACCATTCAAGTGGTGAACATGGAATTTCATTACAACTTAATCTTAAAAAATGAATTGCTTCTATATCTTCGTCGCTCTGTAGTAATGTTTTACTTTTATTTTCGTAATATTGAAAATTATATTTTTTTAGAATAATTGGGGAATCATCTTCTAAAATAAATACATATTTAGATAAATCATTTTGATACTTTAAAAAAAAATTAGATATATCTGCTGTTATTCCGCTAATAAATTTTTGTCTATTGTCGTAACGATCAGAATTTAAAATACCTATTTCATCTTTAATAATATTTATTTTAAAATTAAGATTTTTAAAAAAAGATTCTATATTTAAAGCATTTTTTTCGTCGCCATCAAAAACTTTAATATTAACATATTTATTATTAAAACTATCACCAGCTTGTTTTAAAAAACTTGTTATTGTAATTTTATAATCTTTTGTACGGCCATGCCTATCTTTAGAGCTAATAAATACGCATAAATCTAGATCTTTACTCATATAGCTTTTAAAGCATTTAATACAGAATTAATCATATTCTCCTCAGAATGAGGTAACCCCAAATTATAACAATTTTGTTGTTTAAGTTCACCCCTCTTTTCCCAAGCATTTATAAAATCTATTTCATTATTAATGAAGAATCCATTAAGCCCCTCTTTAATAAAAAGATTCCACCCTCCCACTGGACAAGCTAATATTCCACATCCATAACTAGCAGCCTCTTTTCCAGCCAGTGTAGCTGAAATAGGATAATTTTGAAATTGAGTATTTAATTTAGCTCTTTTATAGAAATCCTGTTTTGTTTCTGAATCTATTACCCCTAAATAAAAAGTATTTTTATTATCTATAAAATCAATTAATGGATATCCGTTTTCAATTGGTCCAGCAAAATAAGTTTTAATATTATATTTTAAAGCAAGTTGGGCGACGGCAATTGATTGATATAGGGGGAAGTGTCTGGAGCATTGAAAAATTATATCTTCTTTATCATACTTTTTAAACTGTTCAAATTTTGGACCAATAACAATTTTAAAAATTTTATGATTTCCAACCATTTGAGGCTCTTGACCTATATGATCAAAAAGTAATATATTTTTATTATTTGGATTAATTTGTTCTCTCCAACCAACTGACCATACGGCTTGTTTTTGACTTCTGCATCCTTCTAAATTTAAAAAAACATTTGAAAAATGGTGCAGAAATATATCATATTTATCATAATTCGGTATATATTTTTTAATATTATCACCATTTTTAATTTTTTGTCTAGCCGCATTATCAAGTGAAAAACATTGGTTTTGTTTTGATTTTTCTATATTTACAAAAGATTCAGAATTAGAATAAATATCAAATGTATCTAGTTTATATAATAAAGCTGAGGCAATAATTCTACCACCACCATATCTTTTGGGTGAATAATGATAATCTTCGATGGTATCATCGAAATTCATATCAATATATGCTATATTCATTTTTTATGTAAAACTAAATCCATAATTATGTCATTTGGATTTTGTTCTTTATAATAAAGGTTTTCAATATCTTTAATTTGAAAATCATTGTAATATATTGGATTAATATACCAATCTTCTAAATATTTTTTACCAGCAAAAGATAGACCAACATTTTCTGCAATTATTTTATACGGTTTATTTTGCATAAAATATTTTAAAGTATTTTTTTGCTGTAATCCGTGTGGATTATATAGATCATGTTCAATCGTTAAAATTTTGAAATCAAAATCTTCGAAAGGAAATTTCGATAAAACTTCAACACATGGAGATTGGATTGAATCTAATGGATCTACATCTATAGATAAATAATCAATTACTTTTGGACAATTCAATCTATAAAATAATTCTTTATAATCTACCTTAAAGGCATCTGCTTGAACAACTTGTGATTTAGGTCTAAATCTTTTAGCTTCTTGTACATAATCTTCACGGATTTCTAATAGAATGCCCGTCCAGCCGATTTCTTCTAACCATGCATTATTAGATGCACATGGTTCCCCCTCACCATTTCCAGCACCAATGTCTACATAAAATCCATTTCTAGATGGAAGCAATAAATTTACAAATAAATCTTGTTGAGATAATGCCATAAATTTATTTCCCCTCTATTGAAAATTTCGGTAATGGAAATATAAATTTAATTCCACTATTAACTGCATCAACTTCTCTTTGTAAAATTTCCTTTTTAAAATGCCAAGGACCAACTAAATAATAATCTGGATTCATAGCTCGACTTTCACTTTCTGAAATAATTTTTATACCGCTTAAGGTTTCAGCTCCATATTTTTCTGGACTGCGTTCTGCCGCATATTGAATATATTTATTAATATCTTCTCCAAAGCAGTATCCTAATAAAGTATTTACTTTAGTTGAAGCTCCATATAAATGTAAAGTTTTTTTCTTTTTAAGCACTTCTTCATTAACAAATTTAACTAATTCATATTTTTGCGCTACCACTCTATTTTTAAAATCTTCATAAATTTTATCTTCATCTAGCGCCATATCAAACTCTTTAAATCTTAATTCCATTAAGGCCATAGATCTTTCTTCATTATCATAATCAAAATTATTATTTTTAACCGCATAACAACAAAGGCTACCACCATTAATATCATTTGTTTCTGCGAATACTAATCGAAGACCAGCCTGATTTAAAAGATATTCAATAGGGGCAAGGTGATAATGTGATAAATGTTCACTACAAAAAGTATCATAACAAAGATTTTCAAGAATATCTATTAAATAGGCCATTTCAAAAATCCATATGCCTTTAGGAGACAAAAGTCTTTCGACATTTAAACAAAAATCTAAAGGGTCATCTAAATCATAAAAACATGCAATAGATGTAATAATATCAAAAGTACCTTCTAGACTATCTTTCTGCATTTCTTGACATGGAAAAAGATCATTGTAAATTTTAATTTGCGGATGTTTTTCTTTCGCTTTTTTTGTAATATCTGAAGGATCTACGCCAAAAAGTTCAATACCATCATTATAATTTAAAAGTAAAGTTCCATCATTCATTGCAATATCAAGAACCCTTTTTGGAGATGGAATAAAATTTAAAGATTTATCAACAACTAATTTTAAATGGTCACACATTGTTTTACTAATATTTGATTCATACCAATAATTAGAATACATAATTTTAGGTGGGATAGTATTTAATGTTTGAACTAAACCACAAGCGTTTTCATTTTTAGAAACATCACATCTTACAATCTTATTCGGAATTTTTCGAAGTGATGTTCTTCCCCGACCCTCTTTTAAAAAAGACCCTTGTAAATTTTGATACCCTAAATCAATAATTTCTTTTAAATTAGGATTCGCACAAATTCTACAAGTTTTTCGATGTTTTATATTCATAAATTTGGAATCAATATTAAATCATGGCTCTGTTGTTGGTATTGAGCTTCAGTACCTAAGATATTAACATTTAACTCTTTACCAATATGCTCTTTACTTGCTAAAATATTAGGGTTATCAGATCTATAGGCTGAATAGTTAATTTCTTCAGCAATATTAAATAGTTTAATAGCGCTATCAAAAAACCACCATTCACAAAAAATAATTGGTTTAATAATATTTATTAACGGTTTAAGCGATTCAATTACAGCATAATCATGTCCTTCGCAATCAATTTTAATAAATTTTAAATTATTTTTAAGATCTTCTAAAGAATAGTTTTTAAGCAAAAAATCTGATGTATTAACACATTCAACTTCAATATGAATTGGTGGCCTATTTCCACGTTCATGCTCATAGCCATTCCATAATCCTCCATTACCATTTATATTATGTATACCATAATCAAATTCTTTTTTTGCATATTCTATGTCACAAGCGTATTTATGAATATCAATATTTTTATCATCTTTAAATCGATTAGTTAATATTTGAACAAATTCGGGAATTGGTTCAAAACATATTAATTTTCCATTATTTCCTATTAATTTTAAGATTTGAGCGCATGAATTTCCATTATTTGCCCCGATATCTAAACACCAATCTCCTTCTTTAATATAATGTTTAAATAGATTAAAAAAATCTTCGTAATGATAATTATGTACTGTTTGCATATTAAGAATATTGTTGAATTAATTTTAATCTTAAATCATTATCAACTAAAATATATGGAATAGTATGTGTTATGCCATAATTTTCATGTTCTCGTTCTCCACGTACTAAATTTAAAAAGATTGAATCTTCCAAAAATACCATTGTATGAGCTACATTTGGTTTAATTACGGCTATATCTCCCTCATTAATAATACGAATTTCGATCTCTGAGTTTAAAACTGATAAATCTTTAACTACGCTAACATATTTGCCTTTAATTAATAAACATTTTTGTTCTTGAATCGGATGGTAGTGATTAGCTCGAGTTGTATGGGCTTTTGATTCAATATATCCTATAAGATTAATTGGTTCTGTAAGTTCATAATTACTAATTTTTCCACGTTCATCTATAAATTCTTTTTCTCCACGGATAATATATTCTAAATTTGTATTAATAGTTTTTTTAGACCAAAAACTAATCATGTCTTTAATAGATCCTTCTAAATTATAAAGAAATTTAAATCCAGTTGATAAAAGTTTTTTATTTGATAAAGTATATCCCAAATTTGGAACTTCGTCATTTGTACTTATTAATCGCGTTTCTGGTTTAATTTTTTTACAAATTTCTGCGACTTCTTTAACGCTTGAGTTCTCATTAGATAAATGAAATGTTTCATTTTTAATATCAGATTCTGCCATGAATTTAAAACATCTTGCTACATCGGTAAGGGCAACAAGACTTTTTTTCTGAACACCTCCTGAAAACATTTTAATTGGAGTATTTAGAGATGCCATTTTAGAAAAAAGATTCGGCATGATATTAATCCTCATTGTGTCTGATTCACAATATCCATATACAGACCCTAATCTCAAAATAACATAACTTTTATTAGAATTTTTAATATCATTTTCGTTTTGAACTTTACATTTAGAATAAGTTAAAACAGCTGTGGTCTCTATATCTTCACTAATATCCAACATTGTATTTTTAAATCCTTCGTATACAACATGAGTTGATGGAAATATCAATTTACATGTATCAGGAATAGAATTAATAACATTTAATGTTCCTTGAATCGCTGTATCAATAATAGATTTATCTTTTTCTGGATTAGATTCTGTTTTAGTATAAGCAACATCTGTAATTCCAGCTAAATGATGCACAATATCAGCATCACTTAAAATATTTTTGAGTTCTGATTCGTTAAGAATACTAGTTTGGATAAATTCAAACCCCCAATCACGTAACTGTTTGACTCTTTCAGCAACAAATTTATTATCAGTTACTATAATATTTTTATATCGAGTTTCACCAGAATAAATTTCGCACAATTTAGTACCAATATAACCCAAACCACCAGTAATAACAATTTTTTGTTTTTTATTGTTCATAATTATTTTTTCTTGGATTTTCTAATAAAAATTTATTATCCCATTTCGGTGAGTGTACAAATGTACGACCTTCTGGAACAATTAGACCATTTACTCCACCACCACATATATGTTCTGATATACTATAATCGCAAATACTTAAAAACGGAAAATTAGTTTTTAAATCTAAATTTTCTAATTCTAGATACATTTCTCCATATTTTGAAATTGTACTGCTCATCCATCCATCTGATGCATTTTTTCTAGTATCATGAGAAATACCTTTATTAAACGCTCTATCCATTCTATTCCAGAAATCATTATATGGTATTTTTTTACTATCTTCAAGATTTTTTATTACCTTTTTTAATCTTTTCCAATGTATTATGGTACATCCACAAGAATTACTAACCCCTTGTACTTGAATTTTGCCAGAATTTGTTTGTAAATCAAACGGTATATATAAATCGTTACGAGATTTTAAATCTTCACCAAAACATTCCCTCATAATATCTGGAAATGTCGAATGAGTTTTTGATCTATCATACATGTCTGGATGATCAGTGCCAGCTATAGCAAGCGTATTTGGAGAAGCATCAAAAACATCTATAACATCTTTTAGCCAATCTTTTCGCCAAATATAATCTGATTCTAAAATACACGCTATATCAAGATCATCATTTTGCCTAATTAAATTATATAAACGTTCAAAAGAATATCCAATTCCATAATTATTACCATGAATTAATAAATTAATAGGAGTTCCTTTGGGAGAGTATTCATTACTATAATCTAATAAAGTAGATTTTAATTGAGCTTCAGAACCATCATCTATAATCCAAATTTCTTTTGGAGTTATTTCTGTGTTATTAAGGCTAGAAGCAAAAGACTCTTTTAAAATTTGCGGCCTATTATAGGTCAAATAATAACAAACTATATTCATACTATTTTTAGTTCTGGCATGGGAATGATAAATTTTCCTTTATATTCTTGATTATTATTAATAATGGCATCTGCCATGTTCCATACAGATATAATACAATAATCAGTTGGATTTTGGTAAAAATATTCACGGCTAACAATCGGAATTTTTTGGCCAGGTGAGAAGCGCCCTTGTTTAAGAGCGGAATCATCAACAACAAATTTAATAATATTATTATCTAATTCAAAAAACTTACTAAAAAGAGCAAATTTAGCTGGACATCCATAACATGAAATTGTTTTGCCCTCATGTAAAATATTATCAACTAATTGTTTTAGATTATTTTTTAAATTTTCAAGTTTCAAAACAAAATCTTTATACGTTTGATCTGAATAAAGTTTAAAATCATTCTCTTTTTCAATAAATTCTGTTACATTTTCTGTTATTTGATATTTATTACTTGAGATTTTTTTAACAAAAATTCTAAAAGATCCGCCCTGAGTATTA